>Ga0115562_1002438_pt1 | contig 12927 bp, 11 predicted proteins | sample COGITO_mtgs_1105_6_FD_87200 | JGI IMG/M metagenome (GOLD analysis project Ga0115562, IMG submission 87200) | Pelagic marine microbial communities from North Sea - COGITO_mtgs_110516 | ecosystem: Environmental > Aquatic > Marine > Epipelagic | place: Germany:Helgoland, sampling site Kabeltonne...
CATAAAGGCGCTCACGCGGGGACTACAAGAGCAAAAAAAGGGAAATATGATGAGAGATTTCGTCGACGGTACAGCCTTCAACAACGAGCAAGGCAACCGTGCCCGCAAGTTATTTGCAGCTGTGGTACTAGCTGCATTGGATGATGCGATTGCAGACGACAAAAAATACGGCAACGGTCCAGAGCAGATTGCTCGCTGGGCGCGCTCACGCGATGGCCGTGAAGTTTTGTCTTGCGCCGGTATCGACCCAAATGAGCGGGTTGTCGGTGGCCTGATGGAATTCGTTGGTAAAGGTGTACGTACATCAGTTGCCTTGTCACGTGAAGAAAGCGAACGCCGCAACGCGGCTGAGCAGGAAGCACGCGCTGCATAGCTCACAGTTTAGGGCATTGTGCTAAAAAACGCGGTCCTTGGGGGGCCGCGTTTTTTGTTTCAGGGTCCTGCAAACATGATTGTGAAAACAATAAGCGGTGCAAATTCCATCAATCCCAGTACCGCGATGAACGCGCGCATTTTTCGCCCTGTGAACCTGCGCCACAAAACAACGCAACACAGCAGTGACAGTGTCACCTCAACCACACCCGCGATATTGCCGTAGTGATCAGGGTCCCAATAGCTCACTGGGCTTTGGAACACCCAATTGCTGAGTGGCCAAAAATGCGCGCGCCCGTCATCATTGTGCAGTAAAAAGTCCAAACCCAAATGCAAGAGCGCAGCGCCGCAAAGTGCGATCATCACGGGCGAACGCAGCATTGCCCCGATTGCCAAGACAATCCCCCAAAGGATGATCGAGTTATCGATACGAAAGATGCCCTGCCACGCGGCCGAGAAATAGAGTTGTCCAAAAACAATATCTGGCGATGTCCCTAAGACCCACAAGTGCCATGTCGCCATCAGATAAAGCGAAAGGTCGGGGATCAGCGCCCCAGCCAGTGCAGCGCCGGTTACGGCAGGCCGATCCGCTTTGCCAAATGCGGTCAACCCAAAAATCAGATGCGCTGGTGTGTTCATGCTCTTTCCCCGCGCCCGTTGCGCCCCTATGAAGTTAACGAAGGGGACAGCGATGACCAGAGCAATCATGATCCAAGGCGCCGGTTCAAATGTCGGCAAATCCATGCTGGTCGCAGGGATCGCGCGCGCTTGCGTCAAGCGCGGTATGTCAGTCGCGCCGTTCAAGCCTCAGAACATGTCAAACAATGCCGCTGTGACCGCTGATGGTGGCGAGATTGGCCGCGCACAGGCGCTACAAGCCTTGGCATGTGGGCTGGAACCTATGGTCGACATGAACCCCGTGTTGCTCAAGCCGGAGTCAGACATTGGCGCGCAGGTCATCGTTCAAGGCAAACGCTTTGCGACCATGAAGGCGCGCGATTATGGCAAACAGAAAGCCAAACTGATGCCGCCAGTTCTGGAAAGCTTTCACCGCATTGGCCAGGGCCGCGATCTGGTCATTGTTGAAGGGGCTGGCAGCCCTGCTGAGGTCAACCTGCGCGCAGGCGACATCGCAAACATGGGGTTTGCCTTGGCTGCAAATGTTCCTGTTGTTTTGGTTGGTGACATCGACCGTGGCGGTGTGATTGCCCAGCTTGTAGGCACCCATGCCGTTTTGCCGCCCGAGGACGAAGCCCTGATCAAAGGCTTCGCAATCAACAAGTTTCGGGGCGACCCGACACTCTTTGCGGCAGGCATGAACATCATCGCAGAGCGCACCCAGTGGGCACCGCTGGGTATTATCCCTTGGTTCGCAGATGCGTGGAAACTACCCGCCGAAGATGTAATGGACATCGCAAGCCGCAAAGGCGGCGCCTTCAAAATCGCTGTACCTCGCCTGAACCGCATCGCGAATTTCGATGATCTTGACCCGCTGACTGCGACGCCTGATGTCACCGTGGACATCATCGAAGCAGGCCGCCCCCTGCCCGGCGATGCCGATTTGGTCATTATACCCGGCTCCAAATCTACGATCGCTGATCTCGCCCATTTCCGCGCCCAAGGATGGGACATCGACCTGCAAGCCCATGTACGGCGCGGTGGGCATGTGTTGGGCATTTGCGGCGGCTACCAGATGCTCGGGACCAAGATCATCGACGATGAAGGGATCGAAGGCTTGCCCTCAAGAGTGGAAGGTCTGGGATTACTGGATGTGTGCACAGTCATGGTGCCGCAAAAGCGTCTAGCCTTGTCAAACGCGACCTATCTGCCAACTGGTGATGCTGTCAGCGGCTACGAGATCCACATCGGTGTCACGGAAGGTCCAGACTGCACCCGCGCATGGTTGTCACTGGATGGACGCGGTGAAGGGGCAACATCCGCAGATGGGCGTGTCATGGGCTGCTATCTGCACGGACTGTTTGCTGCGGACGCGTTTCGATCCGCGTTTCTGTCAAACATCGGCAAGCCCGTTACCCAGCATGACTATACGCAAAGTGTCGAAGACACGCTGGATGCGCTCGCCGATCATCTGGAAACACATATGGATATCGACAGTCTTTTGGCGCTGGCGGACTAGCCTTCGCCCATTTCGCGACTGGCCAGCACGCGATTGATTTCGCGGCGCACCAACTTGCGCACATTACGGGTGATACGTTCGCCCATTTCGCCACCCAATTCATCTTGCACGATTTCAGCAACAAGAATGCGCAAAGCGTCCTCATCGATGCCTGTCATCACCGAAGCAGTAAGCCTACCCTCTTCAGAGATCGGTTCAGATTCTCCGTGTCGATGCGCAAATGCAGGCTCTCTTTCGGCACGTGCCGCTTCAAGCAGGTGTGACTGTTCTGCACCAGCATCAGGTGCAGGTGTTTCTTTCGCCGCTGGAAATTGCGCGACCTTGCCCGAATCGATTTGCGGGGGTTGAAACGCACTGGCAGCCCAAGCGGCAGTGGCAAAGCTCTCACCTTCGTCTGGCTCCCAGTCGTCAAACTGGGCGGTCACGGCGGCCTCAAGCTCTGCGATCGTCGCCTCCAATCCGGCCTTGTCGAAGCTCTGGACGGGCGGTAGCGCCCTAACGGCTGATGTATCCACTTGCTCTGCATCGCCTGCGTTTACTGGGGTTTTCGGCGCATTATCGTCTACAACGCGCTGTTCAGGCAGCAAGACAAGACGATCAAGAAGAATGCGCGAACGGGTGCGGTGCGGCTCTTTCAGAGCAACAAAATTCCGTACCGATGAAACGACTTCATCAATATCATCGGCTTGTGCCGTCTTGGACATCGTACTCATCCCAATTTTGCACCCAGTTACAAAAGTTTAGCGAACTCCGCGGGCGCAAACAACTGGTACGATTACTCTTTGCCGATTGCTTCTAAAACACGATCAAGTGCTGCACCCTGGGCGGAAAGCGCTGTCGGCGCATCCTTGACCAGATTGTAGTATTCAGCGGGGTCGTACTGCTGGACCTGCAAGTTTAGGTGATCCGCAGTCAAAAGGCCCATCGCCGACAACAAAGCGTATGATGCAATTACCTCATCCGCTTGTGCCGCAATCCGGTTGGCTTGGGCATCCAAAAGTTCTTGTTCGGCATTCAGCACGTCAAGGGTGGTCCGAGAACCCAAAGTTGCCTCTTCTCGCACGCCCTGGAACGCGACACGCGCCGCAGCAATCTGTCGCTCCGAGGCCTGCCGAGAAGCTTGCGCGACTTGCAGTGAAGCAAAAGCGTTGCCGACCTGCTGCTGAACGCCAAGTGTGACCAAATGCAGGCCAGAACGCGCTGCATCGCGGTTCGCTTGAACCTGACGGAATTGGCTTAGGATCAAGCCACCGGCATAGATGGGGCCACCGATACTGACACCAATTTGAGCCGTGGTATCAGAATCCTGATTTGTGCTGACAGAACCGTTCAACGATACCGACGGCCGGGTCGCTGCCTCCGCACGCCGAATATTGATTTCTGCGGCTGTCACCGAATGCTGTGCTTCCAACACACTTGGGTGGTTGCGCACAGCAAAAGCTTTTGCATCGTTCAGAGTGCGCGAAACAGGTGCAGGGCTGACGGTGCGCGGTCCTGACGGGTTCCGGCCAATCGCGACTCTATATTCTTCGACCGACCGCGCCAGATCACCTTGGGCTGCGGCCAAAAGGCTGCGCGCCGCGGCAAGCCGCGCTTCGGCCAATGCGACATCTGTGCGCGTGACTTCACCGACCTCAAAACGGTCTTGCGCCGCTCTGAATTCTTGGGTGATCAACCTTACGTTATTCTCACGCAGTTGAACAAATTCACCTGCGCTACGCAGGTTCATATAGGCTTGGACGGCACGCAACAGCACGTCTTGCTCGACCCCACGCAAAGCTTGGCGTGTGCCAAGCACCACCTCTTTTTGGGCATCAATGCCAAGCTGATTGACGCCAAAATCAAACAGCGTCAGATCCCCTGTGATCCGCGCCAGCGTAGACGTGGTTGTGGCAGTGGCCGGACTTTCCACGCGTGTTCTGTTAGTCGAAATGGACCAATTGATCACAGGAAGCGTCGCCGCAACGGATTGCGCCACACCTTCATCTGCGGCCCGCAGCAAAGCACGGTTCTGATCAAGCAAGCCAGAGTTGTTGTAGGCCGCTGTCAAAGCCTGCGCGAGCGTGTCCGCCTTGACTGCAGGCGCGCCCACAAATGTCATCGCGATTGCAATTGCGGCGAGTCCATTACGTCTGATCATTCGATGCCTCTGCTCGATTTGTTAGGTGCTACGCAAAAGATCGCGCAAAAAATATTCTCTAAAGTGCAAAAGTAGTTTGGTTCTCAAAGCCCGCAAGCACAGGTGCGCTGGCATTGAACGAGAACCGCCAGTTCAAAGATCCGTCAATTTTATGCCCGATCCGCACGACGCCAAGGGTCCCTTCCGAGAATACGGTGGCGATCCGCCCACCTTCGCGCAATTGGTCAAGCAATGCTTCGGGCACTTGTTCTGCAGCGCCCTGTAAGATCACGATATCATAAGGGCCGGACTTTGCAGCGCCTTCCGCCAAAACACCGGCCATCACCGCTGCATTGTCGACACCCTGTTCGGAAAGCGTGGTCTGCGCCTCTTGCGCGCGCGCTTCATCATCTTCGACCGCAACGACAAAATCACACATCCGCGCAAGCACAGCTGTCGAGTACCCAAGACCGCAACCGATATCGAGAACCACATGCGCGGGCTGGATATCAAGCGCATCAATCATCTTGGCCAGCGTCCGCGGTTCAAGCATCACACGACCGTCGCCAATATCAAGGTTCTCACCAACATAGGCCGCTTCACGCTTTGCATCGGGGACAAAGGCCTCGCGCGGCACAGCAAGCATCGCATCGATGATTGGGAATTTTGTTACGTCAGACGGGCGCACCTGCGTGTCGACCATCATTGTGCGGCGGGAGGCATAGTCAGTCACGATCTAAACTCTTTCGTTCAGTATGTTTGTTTCCTGATGCTATATATGGTCCCGCGCAGCAACATTGAACATCCAAGAATATAGTGGCGCCATGCAGCAAATAGCCGATCCTAATGCCCGCAGGAAAGGCCACACCCGAAAGATGCGGCCTGACAAAGAGTAATGGCGAAAACTTAGGTGCTAGAAATCTCGGCGGAAAGTAATGCCAACACTGCTGCGGGATGTGTCACCGATCACATCACGACTGATACGCGCCGAGAATTCTTGTGTCCGGTCCGCAGAGAATGAAGACCATTCCAATTCTATGCCACCACCACAATCCCGTGTGGTGGTGCTTGCCTGAACAATCTCGCAGCCAAGGCTTGGCGCAATGCGCAGCTCCGCTTCATCGTAGGCCGCGCTTTCAAAATCGAAAGGCACAAGTATCTCTGGCGTCAAACGCAACATACCAACAGAGACATCGCCCGCATCAACGCTATCCTCAAGGGCGCTGGTTGCTGTTGTGATGTCTAGGTCGACATCGCCAACACGTGTCAGGCCGTAGGCAACGCTGAGTTCGGGGCGGAAGATGAAAGATCCGTAATCTTTCTCGCCAGAGACAGCCAGACCAGCGAGTACAGACTTGGTACGGTAGTCGCTGCTGACAGTGAATGTACCATCAGATACGCGCAGGTCATGCTGCCCTAAGCCAGCCGAGATGAACCCGTCCCAAAACAAGTCGTCGTCCAATGCGTCCACGAAATAGACGCCGGTACTCAGACCATAACCATCTCTGCTGCCCGCAAAGTTACCTGTGATGTTCGATTGCGACAGCGATCCACCGACAAAATATCCCAGTATCGTCCGATCCGAGACCGCTTTCTCTCACGCGACGCGGCCTTCAAAAGTTGCGGTGACATCGTCATCTTCAAAGCGGGTCGCATCGAATGCGCCCGAAAGCAAACGACGGGTTCCGTTCAGATCAGTTGACTGACCAAAGAACGACCCAGACGCCGTTGCGGACCCTTGGGTCGCCTGCAAGGTCCCATTAAAAGCCAAAGGCACATCTGCATTCAAAAGACGGCAGTCGGGGCTGTCGTGAGGTTGGCCCTCACGTTCCTGTTCATGCCTGCGGCATGCACGTTCCGCCGCAAACCGCTCGCGGGCACTGCTGACCGCCGATTGGTTCGAGAGCAAATCGCGGCGCGTTGTGCGCACGGCTTCTTCAATGATGATCTCTCGGATCTCCTCACGCGCCTCCGGCGTCAATGCACCTGAACCGATTGTGACAGTATTGCTTGCCTCACTCGTCGCGGACTCACCATCGGTCGCCGCCCCTGCAGGCAGCGAAAGCGTCACCTCCTCGCCCACGTTGATGGGGGTGACCAGCATCGTATAGACTTGGCCGGTCGCATCAGGGACCAGATCGGAAAGCGTCGCGTTGGTGCGAATAAAATCCGTTAACTCCAAATCGGTTACGTCCTCACCAAAATCAATACTGACCGTGAACGGCCCTGATTGCGGTCCTGCAGGACCAGTGATGATAGGCATAGGTGGCGCGTTGCTTCTGCCGCTTGCATTAATTTCGAAGGGCGCCTCGTCTGGATCGTTGTTGGGAACGACGATCACAAAAGAAAAGGGGCCATCAGCATCAGGGACATAAGTCACATCAAAGGTCGTTGTTGCACCAGGAACGAGACTCGGCGCGCCCAGAGCACCGACTGACACCACACCGGCAATATTAACAGCGTTTGTCACGCTAAACGTCCCGGATAAATCCAAGTCGGCAGTCCCCTGATTGCGAATTGTATAGGTCACTGTTTGCGCGACCCCAGCCTGTTGCGTCCCCTGACCGTCTGTTCCGCCTTCGACCAAATTGCCATTGACCGGTGACGAAACGGCAATGTCCGGCGCAATCGCAGTGGCCTCGAAGAGACCTTGGATCTCACGAAATGCAGGGCGCCCTGTCGTGCCAGACGGAACACCACGCAAATCGGAAATACGGACTTCGGTTACGGCGAACAGCGGCGCAAAAGTGATGCTTTTGGGATCATTGTCATTCAACGTGTCAGGAATGCTCTGATCATCAATGACGAAAGTTTTTGTCATCCCGTCGATAGGATCAAAGTAATCAACCGCAATATCAAACTGGCGTAGCTCTGCATCGCCATAGGCGTTGCCGCCATTTGCCCAAACCCGCAATCCTGAAAGAAACTGATCTGGCGCAGGCGAAAAGCTGAGCACAAAGGTATATGCTGGGTTCACTGGAACACTTGGGCAGAGCGCCTCTAAACGATTTGTACTCCCGTCGGATGCACGACTGATATCACTGTTACAGGCAAAGTTCTGAACAAAGTTCTGGGTGCCAGTTGCTGCAACCCCATCTGCAGGAACGCTCGTTATCGTTTGCGCATGTGCCCCAAGGCCCCAACACGCAAAAAGCACCCCTGCGAACAAACGGATTTGAAGCGACCGAGCGCGAAACATTCCTTCAAACATTTTCTCTACCTTAAACAAAACACCAATTACAAAACCGAAATGGCGGACTGACTTCTACACCATCGTCTCGCTCGAAGCGGGCTTAAAGTGAGGCAAGAGGGAGATCAATTACAGAACGCAATTGCTTGCTTAAAGGACAGGAAGTTATGCGAAACGCGACGGAAACATGGCGCGCTTCGTTCCGCAATCGGTTCATTTTTCATTCAATGTTTCGGTGCAAGCAACAGACTTCTTACCAGCTTGGTCAGTTGCGATTCAGGCGAGTTCCGAATTTTGCAATGTCTTGAAGTGCTTTGGTAGACTGCGTTACGCCTGCAATTGTTTCACCAGGTTGTCACACCTGTAAATCACGAGTCTAAGTCACTGTTAAAACAGAATGGTGGGCGACCCTGGAATCGAACCAGGCGTGAGTCGCCTCGAGGGAGTTACAGTCCCTTTTTATCGGCTTTTTGCTCATTCTCATATTTTCTAAATACACGACAAACACCTTGATTTTCATAGGTTTTTAGGGTCTATGTCCGTTAGTGGTGGTTCGCAACTTCTAAGCAAGATGCCTACAAATTGCCTACAAATCGAAAGTGGCCGGGATATGACGAACAAGATCAAGCTGACGAAAACGAGCGTAGAGGGCCTGCCAAAGCCTGCAACGGGTCAGGCGTTCTATTGGGATACCGAGACGCGCGGGTTTGGTGTCAGGGTGTCAGCGGGCGGCGCAAAGTCTTACATCGTGGAAAGGCGCGTCGGTCGAAAAACCCGGCGGGTTACCATCGGACGAACAGATGATATCACCGTTGCCAATGCGCGCCGGGATGCCGATGCGAAAATCGGGCAACTTGCCAGTGGTCTTGATCCAGCGGCCCAAAAAGTGCGCAACGATGCACGGTTGATCACCATCAAGAATGCGTTTGAAATTTACATCAAAGCGCCAAAGTCGAAAGGTGTCGGGGTTCGGACACCAAAGAAGCCTCTGACGATCCGGGACATTGAAAAGGCTATGAGACGCTTTGAGGATTGGCATGAAATCCCGCTAACCGAACTAACGGGCAAGATGGTCATAAATCGGCATGCTGACATGACCACAAAATCACCGGCACAAGCAAACCTTGCGTTCCGCTATCTTCGCGCAGCGATCAATGAAGTCATGGCGAACCATGATGATGAAGATGATCCGATAATCAAGCGCAACCCGGTAGACCGTCTTAGCCGCCGAAATCGAAAGCTATGGGCCGAAGAAAAGCGGGCTACAGGACACATACCAGACAATCAAATATCGGCGTGGTTGGATGCCGTTCATAACAATCTTGGCGGCATTAGTCTTGATAACGAAAAGCGGGACGCACTGATTTTCATGCTGTTGACCGGCGCGCGGTTTTCCGAAGTGCTTGGGAACGCAAAGGTTGGTTATCCGGCGCTGGAATGGCGCGATGTAGATTTTATGAAAAAGACAGTTTTGTTCCGCAACACAAAGAACCGCATGGAACATGAACTGCCCCTATCAACGCAAATCCTTACCCTGTTGGAACAACGCAAAGAGATAAGCGGCAAGACCTATGTTTTCAGCGACAGGAAAAATAACGTCCCGTCCGATCTTAGAACAGCTTATGAAAAGATCGCAGAGGCAAGCGGTGTCAGAGTTACGGCGCATGACCTACGGCGCACATTCAGCACCATTGCAAGCCGATTGGACATTAGCACATACAAGCTGAAACGATTGATCAATCACATAAGCAGTGATGAACGGGGCGAACGGGATGGGGGTTCAACAGCAGGATATATCCAGATTACGACCGACGATCTACGGGACGCTATGCAGCGAATTTCCGATTATATCATATCACCCGAACGCCGGGAACAGGTAGACATTTTAGAGGTCCAAACATGACGGACCTTTCAAAAATCAAAGAACCGATAGAGGTCTGGAAAGCTGCGATGGGCGACCCGTCCGATCTGGTCGCGCTCTTGCGCAGCGATGAACCGTTGACCGACTGGCACCGACACGATTTGGCGTTGATGCTTGAAGGTCGGTTGACTGGACCGGAAGGCCAAGGCAGAGGCGCGCCGAAAAAGACAACCGGCGGACCGTTTAACTATTTGAATGATCCAGTCTACCTTGCGATTTGTGATTATCGCTCTGCTACAGGAAAGGGCGAAAAGGCCATGATTGAAGTCGCGGCGCGGCACAGGCTGGACTTTGAGACGTTTCGCAACGCTTTGCGGCGCGGCAAAGCGTACAAAGCGCCCAAACGCTCATTCACCGACATTGAGCGGTTTCGAGAATGGTATAAGAGTGCCCTCAAATAAATAGGCAATATTTCTTATTTGCCTGCTGACGACAGGCATATTTATAAGCCGCTATTGATAACTCATGCAAACCAATGAGGTATCAAAATGCAAACCCAAGTATTAACCCACACCGTCCCCGCGTTGATGAACCAAGATGAGGCCGCGCGCATTCTTGGTGTGTCTCCCAAGTGGCTTGAGCGCGATAGATGGGCTGAGAAAAAGCTGCCTTATGTAAAAATCGGACGGGGTGTCAGATATCGCGCCGCCGATGTGAACGCATTTATTGAAATGAATGTGAACGCTTAATGATTATTGCATCGCGAAATTCGCACACTGCAATTTCAATATATTAACCAAAGAAAAAGCCCGGACGCTTGTCGAGAGCGTTCCGGGCATAAAAGGATTTTGATTAAATGACCTTTCCACAAACTGACCGTGTGGTCAAGCCTGCAATGGCGTTCGCTCACACCGTGCCGCCTATGTCCATGCAGCCCGCGCAGGCACAACAGCCCGCGCCTATGGCATCCATGCCGCCCATGAGGCCGCAACCGCCTATCCAGCCCGCACCCGCGCCGGTACAGCAACCGGCACCCGCGCCCAGGTCTTTTCCGCCGCCACCAAAGCTGGACGGTAAAGGCGAAATGTTGACCGATATTGAGCAAAAGGAATATTTCAAAGGGTGCTATTTCATCAAATCAACAGGTAGGATTTTAACACCAGACAGTCACTATATGAACAAGACCACTTTTAACGCTGCATATGGTGGTAAGAAGTTTATTGTTGATGAACACGCCAAGATTATAACCGAAGCATGGCAAGCGGCAACCAACTCTACACTTTGGACAATTCCGAAAGTTGATAGCGAGTGTTTTCAGCCAAATCGAAAGCCATTTGAAATCATCACAAACGACATGGGGCAAACGTCCGTCAACACTTACAGACCGGCAACCATTGAAAGTGAACAGGGCGATGCAGGGCCATTCCTGCGACATATTGCATTGTTGTTACCGGACGCTACCGATCAAAAGAACCTGCTAAATTATATGGCACACAATGCGCAATTCCCCGGCGACAAGATACCGTGGTCGCCGGTAATTCAATCTGTTGAAGGCGCGGGAAAAAATCTGTTGAAATATGCGATGATGCACGTCATCGGTTCGCAGTATTACTATACGCCAAAAGCAAAGAACCTGAAAGACAGTGGTGCGAAGTTCAACGCCTGGGCAGAACGGAAGCTGTTCATCATTGTCGATGAAGTCAGAGACACCGAAAAGCGTGAATTGGTCGAGATGTTGAAAGACCTAATTTCAGAGGACCAAGGCGAGGTTCAAGGCAAAGGCGTTGACCAAAAGTTAGCAGATCAACCAGCGAACTGGCTTTTCTTTACCAACTGGAAAGACGCCATTCCCATCAATAAGGATACGCGGCGTTTCAGCATCAACTATAGTGCCTTACAAACGAAAGATGATCTTTTGCGCGCGGGTATGGACGTTGCCTATTTCAATTGGCTGTATAATAATTGGCTTGGTCGCAAAACCCACAAGACGGGGCTGAAGATCATCGCAAATTTTCTGCTGACCTATCCAATCAAGCGCGGTTCGCTGGGTGGTAGAGCGCCTTGGACGACCAGCATGGATGAAGCTGTGACGCAAAGCTATGGACCTATTGCCCAAGCTATTGTTGAAGCGGTGGGGCAGGAACAAACGGGCTTTAGAAACGGCTGGATCAGCAGGACGAAAGCAAAGGGCCTATTCAACCGTGATCATTCCACACAAGCCGTAACCAAGGCTATCTTGGAACTTGGCTATCACCACATCGGACGGGCGACAGTGCCGATTTTTCAAGAAGATCAGTCGAAGCCTGAACTTTTTCATTTAGATAAAAGCCAAACAGTTGCAAATTATGGACCGGCGCAAGGATATAATACGGTTTAGAAATCCTTGAAATTGTTAAATTTGCCCGCTTATAAATTATGCGGGCATTTTTTTTGGAATTTTTGCTGAAATAGCTATCAGGACAGAAAGAGCCAAACAGGTTTCGGCTTGATTTTGTCTATAATATCAAAGATTTGGACGGGTCGGTCAGAAAAAGGCCGAAACTCAATTACGGGTGTCGAAAGGTTGTATACAACATATGCTCTATAGAATCTATATATTCCTGTCTTTCTGGCTTTCTGGCTTTATATAATAAAATCAACCGCTTACACGGGCCGGAAAAGAGCCAGAAAGCCAGAACACAAATATCGTCCTAAATCACTCACGCTGTCCGTAAGGGTATTCCCTAGCGGACAATCAAAATTCGATCATATGAGTATCCGTAAGGGTTGCTATCAGTCTACGGTCACTGTAGTCAACGGACATAACCCTAACGAACGGATAAGCCCATGAGCCAGACAATCCTATATGCGCGGGTCAGCACGACAGACCAGACCCTTGAACACCAGCACGTCCAAGCGATCAGTGCCGGTTTCAAAATTGATGAAGTGATTTCAGATGAGGGGGTTTCAGGCATCGGCACCCGCCTGGCAGAACGTCCCGGCGGCGCGCGGCTGTTTGACCGCTTACGATCCGGTGATGTGTTGGTTGTCCGATGGGTTGATCGTTTGGGCCGGGACTATCAGGACGTGACCGATACCATCCGGCAATTCATGCGGCGCGGCGTGATCATCAAGACGGTTATCAACGGCATGGTGTTTGATGGAGCGACCACCGACCCGGTACAGCAGGCGGTACGGGACGCGCTGATTGCGTTCATGGCAGCAACATCCCAAGCCCAAGCCGAAGCGACCAAGGAAGCGCAGCGGGC
>Ga0115562_1002441_pt1 | contig 12921 bp, 14 predicted proteins | sample COGITO_mtgs_1105_6_FD_87200 | JGI IMG/M metagenome (GOLD analysis project Ga0115562, IMG submission 87200) | Pelagic marine microbial communities from North Sea - COGITO_mtgs_110516 | ecosystem: Environmental > Aquatic > Marine > Epipelagic | place: Germany:Helgoland, sampling site Kabeltonne...
ATGACTTCGCACCCTGCTCTCCCATGACCCAGGCGAGTGCGTCGACAACATTGGATTTACCTGAACCATTGGGGCCGACAACACAGGTAACACCCGGCTCAAATTGAAGTGAGGTTGCCGATGCGAAGGACTTGAAGCCTTTGAGGGTGAGGGATTTTAAATGCACGGCTGGTATTTCGTCCTGTCAATCGGATACCGGCCAAGATCACTCAAGGCTGGTGCGAGGCTTACTTAACTACATCATCCTATCGGTGAAGATTGAGGTTTTACGGCAGCAACCACGGTGGTTGACATGTCACGCAGTGAAAACTTGATCGGTTCATAAATTTGCTGCGAATTATGGGGTTCCCACAATGATCACACGGTTTACCTTCACGTCCGTAGACGGCCAATGACCGGGAGAAATATCCGGACTCCCCGTTGACATTTACATAGAGTGCATCAAAGCTTGTACCACCCGCAACAAGTGCCTCATGCATAACTTGAGTAACAACTTGCACGATGTCAGCAGCGTGTGTGGCGGTGAGGTGATTACATGGTGTTCTTCCATCAAGACCTATGCGCCACAGACATTCATCTGCATAAATATTTCCGATACCTGAAATCAGATTTTGATCCAGTAACGCCCTTTTGACTTGGGTTGTTCGTTGTAACAGTAAAAGCGCAAATGCATTCACGTCAAAAAGTGCATCAAATGGATCTCTGGCAATATGGGAGATCACGGTTGGTATCTCGTCTAGGTCGAGGTCACTTACATGCATGCCACCGAATGTGCGTTGGTCAAGAAACTCGAAATACCGCGGAGCCTCACTGGCTCGATTGAGGACCCATTCCACCCGAACATGAGGGTGCCCCGATGGCGAATCATTAACACGCAGTTGGCCGCTCATGCCTAGGTGAATCATGAGCACGTAAGGCCGATCCAGTTCGAGCCACATGTACTTTCCTCGACGGGAGACGCCCATGATCGTGGCAGCCTCGAGTTGGCTGGCTAAATCCCCGAGATTCCGCCGAACCGCCCGTGGATGTACAACCTTGACGTCGGTGATTACTGACCCCGCCACGCGTTTGGCTAGTCCTGATCGAACTACTTCGACTTCAGGAAGTTCGGGCATCAGGGTGCCGACTTACTAATTCCCCATAAGCCTGCTCTGCAGCAATTTGCTCGGCCGCCTTTTTTGATGTCCCCGCACCGAATCCCAGATTTTCGTCTCCGATTTGGGCATGCGCGACGAATTTTTTGGCGTGGTCTGGACCTGAATCGGTCACGTGATAGACCGGTAATCCCAAATCCAGCGCCCCACACAATTCCTGTAAGGAGGTCTTCCAGTCCAATCCTGCTCCAAGTTCAGAGGCAGCAATAATCATTGGGTCAAAAATGCGATGAATAAAATTTCCTGCAGCCGTGATTCCACCGGAAAGATAAATTGCGCCGATCACAGCTTCTAATGAATCAGCGAGAATCGATGTTTTGTCATTGCCACCCGAACTGAGTTCACCACGACCTAACAGCAAATACTGTCCCAACCCAAGAGCTCTGCCCACATCGGCTAAAGCATGAGCGTTGACAACGGAGGCGCGCATGCGGGCTAGAGACCCTTCGGGCAGGTCGGGAAATTCACGATACAAATAATCAGTGACAACTACACCCAGTACTGAGTCACCCAGGAATTCGAGTCGCTCGTTGGTAGGGATCCCACCATTTTCATAGGAAAATGAACGATGAACCAGAGCTAATTCAAGAAGTTCGGGGCTGCATTCACAATCAAGAACCGCTAGTAGCGAACTTGTTAGATCTGCGCGCTCATTGTTCATGACGAACAGTCTTTCTATCGGGTGCGTGTACCGAAAGCGTGCTGGTTATACGTCGAGTACTCGGCGCTTTGCATAAGTGCCACAGGTTGGGCATGCGGTATGTGCAAGACGCTTTTCCTTGCAGCGCACACAAATCACCAAGTTTGGGGCAACGGCTTTCCACTGCGACCGTCGGTGACGGGTGTTCGAGCGTGAGGTTTTCCGCTTGGGAACTGGCACTGGGTCCTCTTTCAAGTAGTGGCTGCGCTAGATCGCGCGGCAAAGTATCGCACTAAGGCTTGCAAACTTAGCCCAAGGGGTCCGTCTTCGGTGTCTCGACCAGACTAGCCAGGGCGGACCACCGATCGTCCAAACTCTCATGAGCATGGGGCATGTCCTCCAAGAGTTCTCCACATTCCGGGCAAATACCCAGGCAATCGGGTCTGCAGAGTGGAGAAAGTGGAAGGTCAAGGACTATTGCATCGCGAACGGCGTCGAGTAAATCGACACTGTCTTCGTGGACATAAAAAATCGTGGACTCATCGGCTTCATCTTGCACCGGAATAACTACTCGACCGCGCGAATCTGTTTCTTCATAGAGAAATAGTTCCCGCACGTGCACTTGATCTGTCCACATGAACGGTTCTAGGCACCGAGCGCACTCTGCCTCAATGTCACAGTCGAAATCTAGGCTTACGAGAACTCCGTCAAGCACCGACTCAATGCGGATACTGGCCGGAATGGCACTGCCAGGGACCACCCTCGCCATGCCTACTTCGAGTTCCGCCGGAGCGGTGAACTCCACCTCGGACTCCCACATATTTCCTGGTCTTCGAGGCAGATGAGTGAGCGAGACAGCAAATGACCCTGGCTCGATATTCCCCTGGGAAACCACGGTGTCTACTGCTCAGTTTGGGCATCAAAAAAGTCGGAGCCCTGCGACGTCTCGGGGGCCAGTTCCTGATACATCTGGCTCCGCAAACGCTCACGACCTCGATCGACAGTCTGAAGTGTCTTTTGCAAAGTAATCTCGAAAGTCGCCAATTTTGCATCGATGTAGTCGTCGGTTTCAGCCCTCATGTTGTGGGTCTGGGTGGCAACCTCAGAGCGGAGCGCATGTGCTTCTTCGACCGCTGCTAGATACACCTCGTGCTCGGATACAAGAGTGTCGGCCGAAGTGCGCGCCTGCGCCAAAATGCGATCCGCTTCCCGTCGACCGTCTTGCACCACCGCTTCACGATCCGCCAACAGTTCGTCAGCCCGATATACCGATTCTGGCATGAGTTGACGGATTTCTTCGATAATGTCAAGAACCTGCGACCGATTCAAAATGCATGAGGCCGAGAGTGGCATCGCTTTCGCATCTTCCACCAAGACGGTGAGTTCATCGAGTCTTTCCTGCACGTCCACGCTTGCTCCTGACATTGGGTACTGGTGCCATTGGTTACTGGTGAAGTTTACTTCACCATCTGGATCATATTGTGCTGGATAACTTGGCTTCTAGTCGTTTCAACACGACTTCGGGTACTAGCCCACTGACGTCTCCACCATGTGTAGCGACGTCCTTCACCAAACTCGAGGACAAATAGCTATAAAGGGGATTGGTCGAGATGAAACATGTCTCCACTTGAGTCAACCGGTAGTTCATCTGCGCCATTTGGAGTTCGTAGTCAAAGTCGCTGACCGCGCGAAGACCCTTAACAATGGCGTTGACATCATGGGCCCCGCAATAGTCAACAAGTAGCCCATAGAAAGAATCCACTGAGACGTTTGGTAGATGTGCAGTTGCCTCCGTGAGCATCTCAATTCGTTCATCAAGAGTGAATAATGACGACTTATTCTTATTGACCAAAACGGCTACGATCACCCGGTCGGACATGCGAGATGCCCGCTCGAAAACGTCAAGGTGTCCCATTGTCACCGGATCAAATGAACCCGGGCATACAGCTACTCGCATACGCAATCCTCAAATAGTCGACGATGAAACAACCTGACCGTACCAAAGTTTCGAGTCTCCGTAACCACGCTCCCACTCAAATGGCAATGTCAGAGGAGGGATAGCCGCGAAAGGCGAAGGCGCCCGAGCCCCTCGTTCACAAATCACTAACGCACCGTCAAGTAAATGAAGTTGAACTAGTTTTGCAAGATATCCCTGCAAAATGGCGTCTGAATCCGCATAAGGAGGATCCAGAAAAAGAATATTGACTCGCGAAGTGGGGATCCAGGTGTATGCGTTAGCTTTAACGACCTTGACCTCTAGCCCACACTTTGCCGCGTTTTTCTCAATAACTCCTTTCGTCTTCGAACTATTTTCGACAAGGGTGACTTCTCGCGCCCCACGACTCATGGCTTCAAGCCCAATGGCACCAGAGCCCGCAAATAGGTCGACAAAATTCACGTCGGCCCAACTCGATTCGATGTGGCCAAGATGTGAGTCGATACTGGAAAACATTGCCTCGCGCATGCGGTCCGAGCTCGGGCGGGTGCCTGTCGTTGGAACTTCCAGTTTTCGCCCTCGCGCCGATCCGGAAATAATTCGCATCAGGCTTTCTCAAGACTTTGAGCTCGTTCAACCTCAAATTTATCTATCTTTTCCATAATTGAATGCCATTGGGCCCCTTCAAATAATTTATCGACTTCAAGTCGCACTTCTTCAATAAAGTCAAGGTCGTCAATTATTTTGAGGAGTCGCAATGAGCTAAGGACTCCAGATTGATCTTGACCCAGGACATCTCCTTCGCCGCGAATTTCTAAGTCGATTTGTGACAACATGAAACCATCGCGTGAATCCCGCAAGGCTCCAAGCCTCTCAGTTGGCGCGGTGCTCCATGTGAAGCCGTGAACAAGAATGCATAGTCCAGGCTTGGATCCGCGACCGATCCTGCCGCGAAGTTGGTGAAGCTGGGACATACCAAACCTTTCGGCGTTGAGAACGATCATCATGGTTGCGGCGGGAATATCAACTCCAACCTCGATCACGGTCGTGCTGACAAGGACGTCAATGGCGGGCTCCTCCTGTCCTTCAAACCGCCGCATTATTTCTCTTTTAGACTGCGAATCCATTCCACCGTGTAATTGGGCAATAGCAATATTCGGGAACGATGAAACAAGAGTGGCAAATGTTTCTTCAACGGTTGCTAACGGCTCGCTAGGAGAGTCCATATTCTTTTTAGATTCAACTTCCGGGGGTGAAATTGCCGGACACACCACGAAAACCTTGTTTCCGGCTTTGACCTCCTCTGCCATCCGTTCCCACACGCGGGTCTCACTCCGCGGCATATTGGTTGTTGAAACAAGGTGAGTCGACACCTCTGCTCGCATGGATGGAGATTCCAACAACGTTGATACATCTAGGTCACCAAAAATCGTGAGTGCAACCGTGCGCGGAATCGGGGTCGCGGTCATGACCAACAGGTGCGGTCGCATTTCTTCCCGGCCTTTTGTGAGCATGACGGCCCGCTGTTCAACCCCGAATCGGTGTTGTTCGTCAATAACTATGAGTCCCAAATCGAAGAATTGAACTTTATCTTCCAAGAGCGCGTGGGTCCCCACCAAAATGTTGACGTCACCGCTTTGCGTGTCTAAGAGCACCTGACGCCGCTTGGGGAGAGAGATCCCCCCGGTGAGTAGTTCAACACGTAGGGGGCGCACACCAATGCCCGCCAAAAGTTTATCCAATGATTCAAGGTGCTGGGCGGCGAGAACTTCAGTTGGAGCAAGAAGCGCCACCTGTCCTCCCGCTGCAATAACTTCAAGCATTGCCCGAATAGAAACAACGGTTTTCCCGCTGCCAACATCTCCCTGCAACAACCGAGTCATGGGCACACTGCGAGCGAGATCCGCAGCGATCTCCTCCCCCACTTGACGTTGACCGTCGGTCAGTTCAAATGGAAGGGATGCATCAAATTGGTCTAGCAGAAGCGACTCATGCTCTTGCCGAACTTGCGCCAGGGCGGACTTGGCTTGATTCTTGCGCTCACGCATTAAGGCAAGCAGGATGAAGGCCTCCTCGTACTTAATCCGTTTCGTGGCTTGCAAGATTTCTTCGTGACTATTTGGTTGGTGAATCGCATGCAGTGATTCAATCTTGCTCATAAATCCATGCTTCACAAGCAATTCACTCGGAATTGGATCAATTATTTGGTCAGCGGATGTGAGCACCACGTCGACCGCACCTTGTATTTGCCAAGAGGCTAAGTCTTGTGAACTCGGGTACACGGAAATTATTTCCTCGGTGAAGTCAGCCACAGCATCGACTTCACTATTGACATCAAGGCCTGTATCGGCGAAAAGCGCGAACTTCGGGTGTGTCAGTGTGCGAACACCACGAAACTCAGAAACGGTCCCGGCAAATAGGCCGACTTGACCTATTTGCATTTCTTTCTGTCGCCATTTTTGGTTGAAAAAAGTGAGCTCCATGGCTTCTTTTCCGTCAGTGACGGTCACCACCAAGATGTATCCGGGTTTTTGCTTCATGCGACGCGAACTAATGTGCGAAATGGTCGCCATGATGGTGACGGGAACTCCAACTTCAACGTCACGGAATGACGTGAGCTTTCCTCTGTCGATATACCTGCGTGGATAGTGATTAAGTAGCTGGCCAGCGTTTGTGATCCCGAAAGATTTTTCCAAGCTCGCGGCACTCTTGCCGCCGATAAGTTCCTTTAACGGAGTCGTTAAAAAATCTTTTGTCTTATTCACACTATTCGGCCCCAAAGATAAACGGCCACAAAGGCTGCTCACCGAATACCAATTCAAGCTCAACGAGGGGGTAATGCTCGCGCACCCAGCCCAATACCGTGTCGACCTCGAATTCACTGGCCTCTGAACCCGTAACAATTGTGAGCAACTCTGCACCCGGTGCCAACATTCGGGTCAAAATACTCTGAGTAGCTGCCGTGAGTTCGTGGTCAACTGAATTAATTTCCCCACCGATCAGGCCCAGGTAGTCACCTGTTTTGCATTCACCCGCCATGGTCAAGACGTCACGGGTTGCCCGCGTAATGGCACCGTACCTGGTCGCTCCAGCCGCACGAGTCATGGCGACAACATCGCGATCGAAATCAATCTCCGGGTCATTCACCGCGATCGCGGCCAAGGATTGAGTGATAGCGCGACTGGGGATTACCGAAACTCGATACCCCATGTTCCTTAAGTCTGCTGCTGCGATGTCAGCGACCGGGTGTGTATCTCGATCTGCAGGCAAGATCACGATCTCGGAAGCCTCGCACCCTTGGGTCGCCGCGATAATCTCTGCGGCGGAGGGTTGCTGCCGCGCGGGTGTTGGAATACACATCACGCCAAGGGACTCAAGGAGTTGACGCACACCCTCTCCGTGTGTGACGGCAATGAGAATGCGAGACCGAAGTGGTCTTAAATCAGCATGAGCTTGGACAACCGAATTAATCTCTAACTGGGTGACGCTGACTTGAGAGATTTGACCGAGCCCAAGACCCGCGTTGACGCAATCCGCTACTCGGTGAAGGGGAACATGAACATGAACATTCCACGTGGAGTCGATTCCAGCCACCATCACGCTTGAACCAACTGCCTCCAAAGACTTTTGCAATTGAGAACAGTCAGTGGCCTCAAAGTGATACATCACTTCACATTCGATGTCCGCAGTACGCGCTGACTCCTGTCGCAGAGTAAAAGCGCCTGCCGGCAAATTTTCCTGTGAGCTCGCCCTTTCAATTCGTGGGAAATCAAAGAGAGGCTGGACTGCATGTTCGGTTCTCTGGGGTTGCGTGCCCGTGAGAATTTTTACCAGTGAATCAAGAACGACCACGAGGCCGCGCCCTCCGGCGTCCACAACCCCTGCCTCTCTCAGTTGGACGAGCAACTCGGGCGTGAGTAGCAGAGTTGCGTATGCCGTCTCGGCGGCAGCACTTACCACCTCAATTAGGTCTGCACCTTGGGCGGCCGCATTGGATGCTTCCTGCGCTGAACGCGATGCGACGGTCAGAATGGTGCCTTCTAGCGGATTGGCAACCGCTTTATATGCTCCGCGCGACCCCTGTGAAAGCGCTCGAGCAAAGTTCTCCGGACTGTTGGCTAACTCTGCAACGAGGTCACGCAGAAAAGCAGAAAGGATTACACCCGAATTACCACGAGCACCCATGATCGCCGCTCTACCCACACGTTGTGCGGCCTGTCCGAGATCGTCACCCGGTTTCGAAAGCGCGCCGCACGCGGCTTCAACGGTGAGGTAAAGGTTCGTGCCCGTGTCTCCATCTGGGACCGGGAATACATTAAGGGCATCGATTTCTTCGCGAGCAACTCGAAGTGCGCTCTGCGCTTCGAACAGCCACGAGTGCAAAATCGGCAATGTGATGCCGGAAATCGGAGGTCCACCATTGCGTGAATTCGACTGTGGCATGGCCCCTCCTTCATTCAGGTGTGGTGGATCGGCTATTCTGCGTCAGGTTTGATGCGAGGTGCGTTCGTCTGTCCCATAAGTCTCTCGTATTCGGCTAAAATTTCCAACCGGAGTTCCAACCGGATCCGCCCGGGTCCACCTTGTAAACTGACCGAAGGAGTCATTGTGGCTGCAAACTGCGATATCTGCGGAAAGAGCCCTAGCTTCGGGCATAACGTTTCCCACTCACAACGCAAAACGAATCGTCGTTGGAACCCGAATATTCAACGGGTTCGGGCATTGGTGGGCAAAACTCCCAAGCGTCTGAACGTGTGCACCTCCTGCATCAAAGCAGGGAAAGTCGTTCGCGCTTCCCAATCTTGACTTTTAGGTGAAATGACGGAATCCCGGAGACTCGGTATAAGGCTCCCCGTTTATTAGCACGGTTCCTTCCTTCGTTACCCCGTTCTCTGTCCCCTGCGTGATTTTTCCGATCGTGGTGAACCCCTGCGCCACGCCAACACTCGCGGGGAATGTCGCCACCAAGGCATGGTCGTCTCCGCCAGCAAGAATCCACGACATGGGGTCTGTTCCAAAAGCTGCGGCAGCGGACACTAGCTCTTGAGGAACGTCAAAACCCGAGGTATCTAATTCCACACACACCTGGGAGTCGCGCGCTATGTGTTGCAGGTCGGCCACGAGTCCATCGGAAATATCAATCATTGACGTTGCACTGTGTTTTGCCGCCCTCGAGCCCGCCAAGTAATCGATCTTCGGAACGCGAAATGCATCAACCAAAACCCGAGGAGAACGTAATCCACGTTGCAGGACACGCAAACCTGCAGCGGCCATCCCTGAGCGACCACAGATCCCCACTAGATCTCCAATCTGGGCACCTGCTCGCGTCACGGCACTTCCAGATTCAACTGTGCCAAGAGCCGACACTGAGATTACGATCTGCTCGCTCTCACTTACGTCACCTCCCAGAACCACAGCTCCAGCAAGACCAACCTCTTCCGTGAAACCAGAAATGAACTCACTCGCCCAGTGCGAGGCCGTTGACCCGGGCATGCCAATGGCAAGTAGGGCCCCGACTGGAACCGCGCCCATGGCACATACGTCGGAAAGTGATGCGGCGGCGCACCTGCGACCGATTTCGATTGCCGTTGACCAGTCAGTTCGAAAATGTTTCCCCTCGACGTACATGTCAACACTGATTACCAATGACGCATTCGTCAGATTGATAACAGCGGCGTCGTCCCCTGCTTCGACTTCGATACCGGGGATTGACACGGAAGACTCACGAATTGTCGACAAAATCTTCCCGACAAGACCAAACTCACCTAAACTTGACAGGGTGTTAGTACCGGTGTCCTGACTCACAAATCGAGCCTTTCTGTTGATCGTGCGGGAAATTCACTTCGAGCAAATATAGAGTGAACACATGGAAGTGCAAGCATATGTATTAATCCAGACAGAGGTCGGCAAGGCGGCAACCGCGCTCCAGTCGATCCGGGCTATCTCTGGGGTAGTAGTAGCAGAAGGCGTCACCGGCCCTTACGACATTATTGTCACAGCTCAGGCAAGGACATTAGATGAACTTGGCCAAGCGGTGGTCTCCAAGATCACCTCCGTCTGCGGAATTACCCGAACATTGACCTGTCCCGTTGTGAACCTTGGCTAGTGCCTCTGCGACGATCGGTGGGATCCTCGCAGTCATTATCAGCGTTACCGCTTGCAGTTCGTCTCTCCCGGTCGAACCTGCGGTGGGAGCCCAGAGTCAATTCTGCATTGAACTTGGATCGATCTTGCCGGTAAGCCTCGATAACGCTCTCTTGCGCAGCACTCGCCCTGACTCCCCGAGTACCGCGGCTTGGGGTGACCCTGCAATTGTCATGCGCTGTGGGGTTCCCACTCCCTCGAGTTACTCTCCTGCAAGTCAAATAATCCTTGTCGACAAACTTGATTGGTACCCTGAAGAACTCGAGTTCGGGGTGCGATTCACAACATTGACAACGCCAGAATTAATCGAGATTTCAATCCCAAGTACCTACGAATCCAGTGCAGAGATCCTTACCCAGCTCGGCGTCATACTTGGTTCAAACAATTCGTGAAGTCAAACCTCAACTACTCGTTTGCGCAGACCTTACAAGTTGGTCAACAATCTGTGGAAAACGAAGCCCTGACTCCAACCACATTTTCGCAAACATTGAAATTGAAGTAAACCCAGGAATGGTATTAATCTCGTTGAAAACTATTCGGTCACCCTCGAGAAAGAAATCTACTCGCGCATAGCCCTGGCACCCAAGGAGAGTAAAGACTCTAACAGCGAGCTGTTGAATCTGACCCGCTATCTCGTCGGGCAACTGGGCCGGAACAATTAATTCAGCTCCATCGGAAATGTATTTCGCTTCAAAATCATAAAACTCGAAGTGGTCTTTCACTTTCACTTCACCCACTGGGCTCACTTGAACATGCGAATTCTCACCGAGTATCCCCACTTCCAATTCCCGCGGCCGATTCAACCCTGCTTCGATAATCAATTCACTCGAAGTACGAAATCCCACGACACATGCAGTCTCAAAACTGTCTATTTCATCTACTTTTGAAATGCCAATAGATGACCCACCAGAAACTGGTTTAACGAACCATGGAAAGGGGAAAGGCTTCATGCTAGGAACAGAAATCGCACCCGAATATTGAGCGAACCATTCGCCGGCATCTATCCCAGCCGCACGAACAAGTTCTTTGGTTGTCAGTTTATTCGCACTAATTGCGGAAGCTCGAACACCGGACCCCACCACTGGGATCCCCGCGATTTGGCATAAACCTTGGATTGCACCATCTTCCCCGTCAACCCCGTGAATAACTGGAAAGAGAATTGAGATTGGCGAAAATTGCCCGTTAATTTCGATGCCTGGAGCGCCAGGGTCCATTACGACTCGGACCAATTGATCACTGCATCTCACCTCTGGACGAAACTCCGAAGAAATCTGATAGGCAGCGACTTCTTCACTCGGAACGCGAACCCAGACGCCAAGCGGAGTTATCCCAATGCACGTTACCGAGTACCCCAACTCTTGTAAGGCGGCAAGGACAGAATTGGCACTCAGACATGAGATCGAGTGCTCGGGGCTGCGCCCACCAAATACAAGAGCCACGTGGGTGTCTATGCGAGATGGCATACGCTCAACTTACCGGGAAGATCTGTGAATCCTTGAACTACGTTCGATAACTATGCATGCTTTCCAAGAAAACATGTTTATGACGGTGACAGGCCCAAGCCGCAGGGTCGAGCAATAAGGTGACGCCATGGATTACGCCGATATTGATCCCAGCACGTGGGTGGTCAGTTCGGGACGACCCCCTGCGACTGCAGACAATCCTGTTAATGAGCCAATTGTTCCCGCTTCGACCTTTCACGCAGGTGGGCCAACCGAGTATGCGCGCGAGGGCAATCCAAGTGCCACGGCACTTGAAGTGGCCTTGGGCGGGCTCGAATGCGGGAACGCGATCGTTTTTGCTTCCGGCATGGCCGCAGCAAATGCACTTATGGACCTATGGCCAGTCGGTGCACGAGTGCTAGCAGCAAATACCGCCTACACGGGTGTCGCTGTTCGACTTCGCGAACTTGACTCGCGGGGGCACATTCACTTGACTACATGTGAGGTGATCGACAGTGATTTCATACTGTCGCAATTGACCAAGTCTGACATCCTTTGGTTGGAGTCTCCCACAAATCCCCTCCTTGAAGTGGCAGATCTCGAGCTCCTCATTTCACATGCCGCAGCTCACGGCGTCACCTCGATCGTAGACAGCACCTTTGCTAGTCCAGTGCGTCAAAACCCATTAAAACTCGGGGCTGACTTTGTTCTCCATAGCGTCACAAAGATTCTCAGTGGTCACTCAGATTTACTCATGGGTGCTGTCGTCACAAAAAGCGAAGACGACTGGGCAAAACTTCAAACTCGGCGAGTTTTGCTGGGTGCCATGCCCAGCGCATTTGATTGCTATCTTGCTCTGCGCGGACTGCGAACTCTCTTCGTTCGATATGAAAAGTCTGAAGCAAATGCAATTGAGCTAACTTCGCAACTGGAAACACACCCCGCCGTGTCCCGCTTGCGCTATCCGGGCTGGGGAACAATCGCGGCAATCGAGGTGGTTGGTAATGCTGACCTCGTGTGCGAATCAACAGCGCTGTGGACCTACGCAACTAGCTTGGGAGGGGTCGAATCGCTTTTAGAACGCCGACGTCGCTGGCCGTTGGAAAGTGAAACTGTCCCAGAAAACCTTATTAGACTTTCTTTCGGGATTGAGAATCCGGCTGATCTTTGGCTTGATTTGGATCAGGCGCTTCGCAATTCGAATCAACGTTAGATCTCTGACCGCGTGTCCCGCGCCATGAAGGCGCTCAGGAGTTCCTTCGGCGGCTTCCCGCGGTGAAGAACCTCAACGACTTCTGCGGTGATCGGCATTTCAATACCTAAACCCTGGGCGAGCTCCAAGATCGGTTGGCAACTCTTGAACGCTTCACAGGTTTGATTTGTCATGTTGATTGTCTCTGAGATCGTGAGTCCTTTACCCAGATTCTCTCCGAAAGTACGGTTTCGTGAAAGTGGCGACTGACACGTGGCGACGAGGTCGCCCACCCCAGCGAGGCCTTGAAAAGTCAGCGGGTCGGCGCCCAACGCAACCCCTAATCGACCGATTTCGGCTAGACCCCGAGTGATGAGTGAGGATTGTGAATTTTCACCTAAGCCCATACCAAC
>Ga0115562_1002450_pt1 | contig 12869 bp, 11 predicted proteins | sample COGITO_mtgs_1105_6_FD_87200 | JGI IMG/M metagenome (GOLD analysis project Ga0115562, IMG submission 87200) | Pelagic marine microbial communities from North Sea - COGITO_mtgs_110516 | ecosystem: Environmental > Aquatic > Marine > Epipelagic | place: Germany:Helgoland, sampling site Kabeltonne...
AACACGACTGTTTCGGAACAAATGATAGGCGTTAAGGTCTCTGTAACGGTTGGAAAATTGCGGTCTATACGTATTTTTATTCTAGGTGCCGCCAAACTGCCGGGCTCTTATACCATTAACTCGCTTTCTACTATGACCAATGCATTATTTGCCAGTGGTGGTATATCTAAAGCCGGTTCACTGCGTAACATTCAATTAAAGCGTGGCGGTGAATTGATATGCAGCTTAGATCTCTATGATTTGCTATTAAAGGGCGATACATCGAGTGATACACGTCTATTGCCGGGTGATGTTATTTTTATTCCGTCTATTGGTAAAACCGTAGGCATTAATGGTGAGGTTCGTAGGCCCGCCATTTATGAATTAAAAGACGAAAGCACTAGTGAAGAGGTTGTGGCATTAGCGGGTGGGTTTTTACCAACGGCTTTTCCTCAGGTATCTCGCATAGAGCGAATAAATGAAAGCGGTGAACGTACATTAGTAGACGTTAACCTTAATAGTGAGCAAGGCAAAAGCTTACTAATAAAAGACGCCGATATTTTACAAGTGTTCTCTGTACTCGACACAATGGAAAATGTGGTGTTGCTAGAAGGGCATGTTAAACGACCAGGCGGTCAGGCTTGGCATAAGGGCTTACATGTTAGTGATGTAATAGGCAGCGTAAGTGATTTACAGCCTAACCCAGATTTAAGTGTTGCCATTATTGTGCGTGAGTTAGAACCAACGCGTAAAATTGAAGTGAAATTATTCAGTCCTATTTTAGCGCTTGAAGGGCCGCATAGTAATGAAGACCCTGAGCTTAACGCTCGCGATAAAATTATTATTTTTAATTACAGGAATAATCGAGTAGAGATACTACAAGATATTGTTGAGCGACTCAGGTTGCAGGCGGATCAATATCAGCGTCGCCAATTGGTATCGGTTAATGGCAGTGTGCGGTTTCCAGGAAAATACCCATTGCCCAGCAATGCCAGCGCCGAAGATGTTATTGCTCTGGCGGGCGGGTTAACAGACAGAGCTTATAGTTTAGCGGCAGAGATAACGCGTTTTGAATTAGATGCGCAAGAGCAGCAAAGCATTAAGCATATTGATATTGATTTAACGAACGGCCATAGCCAGGAGTTAATGCCCGAAGACTCCATTAATATTAAGCGTTTACCCAATTGGAATGGCACAGAAACCGTAGTGCTAGAGGGTGAGGTGGTTTTTCCAGGCAGCTATATTATTCAGCGCGGTGAAACGTTATCGCAAGTAATTAAGCGTGCGGGTGGGTTAACAGAGTATGCATTTATTGAGGCGAGTATTTTTTCACGCGCGCAGTTACGGCAGTTAGAAGCAACAAGGCTTAAAGAGTTAAAGCAGCAGCTAACTTCAGATATAGCAGCTTCAAATGTGCAAGATCGAAATGTAGGAGTTGATGCGCAAATAGATGCACAGCAACTATTAAGAGCAATGGATGGTATGCGCCCTACAGGAAGAATGGTCATTGATTTAGCCAATATTATTGAGCAGCCAGAATTTCATGATGTGTCATTAAAAAATGGTGATCGTCTAATGGTGCCTAAGCAGAGTCAATCGGTAACGGTTATGGGTGAGGTGCAGTATGCAACGTCACATATTTATGATTCGAGCTTATCGGTGAATGATTATATTGAGCGCAGTGGCGGTGAAAACTTAAAGGCCGATAAAAAACGCATTTATGTTGTAAGGGCAAATGGCAGTGTGTTTTTACCCAGTGAGTCGCGTTGGTTTAAGCGTGGTGATAATAGGGTGCAAGCGGGTGATACCGTGGTGGTGCCGTTGGATGCAGAGAGAATGAAGAAGTTAACGTTGTGGGGCAGTGTGTCGGAGATTGTTTATAGGATGGCATTGGGTGCGGCGGCGGTTGCGAGTTTTTAGTATTGATTCATATGGGCGAAGACACAAACTTTTTATGAGATTCTTCATTGAAAATATATTTATCTTTTAAGATTTGAAGGTTTAAAAATTTCTTATGTTGAAATTGTTGATTAGCGATATAAAGCAGAAGTATGGAGGCTTAAGTTTTTTTATTTTTGTGAAGAGTTTTCTTAACCCATCTATTCATGCATGTCTTTTGGTTAGATTGGCTGCAAATTTAAAAGGTGTTATACATGTGATTATGAGAAATGTTTTAGTAGCAAAACACTCTATTGATGTTGGTAAATCAATAAGTATAGGTAGAGGTTTGAAATTACCACATCTATTTTGTATTGTAATAGGTTTTGGTGTGGTTATCGGGGCCAGGGTTACTCTATATCCTCGCTCGCAAGCAGCATGAGGTTGACGCGCTTCGTGACGAGATTGAGCAGTTAAAGGCTGAGTTGGGCGAGGCTCCTGCGGATCTTGGCATTCGATAAAGGCGATTATTGGATGCTAGAATTAAAAAGGAGCGGCTCTGGAATTTTTGAGTCTAAACAAGATAACTTAAAACGAGATTTAAGACTATGGAAGTTAGTGTTGAGAAGAACGAAGAATATTGGAATGAATTTTATAGGCAAGATTTTGTGCATGTACCTTCACAATTTTGCGTTTTCGTCTCTACATACATCAATCCAAATTCGACTATAGTTGAGTTGGGTTGTGGTAATGGAAGAGACAGCCATTTTTTTTCCAATATGAATTTTCGTGTAATTGGCGTTGATTTATCGCTTAGTGCTATTGAGACTAGCACTGAAAATAGCGATAGCACTAAAGATATTAAGTTTTTGTGTGGAGATATAAGCGAAGAGAACATCTGTGAGAATATTAGCCAAGTTATAGGGGCTAGGACAGCGAGTACTGATGTTTTTTTTTACTCAAGGTTTGTAATCCATTCTATAGATGAGCAGCAACAAGCATCTTTTATGTTGGGGCTTAGTAATCTTATGAAGCGAGGGGATCGTATTTTTTTTGAATTTAGGTCAAAAGAAGACCAAGAAACTAAAAAAGTCTACGGGAACCATTATAGGCGATATGTGGACACAGAGCTTTTTATCAAACAGCTTATAGATGTAGTTGGTGTCGAGATACGTTATTCAATAACTGGAAGAGGTATGGCGATGTTTAAAGATGAAGATCCGTCAGTCTCGAGAATTATTGCCGAGAAATATTAGCTGAGAATGAGTACTGAGGTACTTTTCTGGTTGTTTAGGAATGCATTGGTCGGCACATGGTATCAGGCTGGCCGTCTTTGGTGTATATACGTGTTGGTTGAGTAACGCAGATATTTAATATGGCGCCAAAAGCTGCGGTTATCGCTCGGCACTTGTGGCTGAATTATGATTAGTTGCCAGGCGTTTATAATAAATTTATATGGTGTCTTCTGAGTCCCTTTTTTTTAACGCATAATTTATAGAGATGTAATGTGGCATTCATAACTGTTGGGCGAATATAGTGACATTAGAACTTAAAAATACCAGTTTGCTAACAATAGCGCAGCTGATAAATGCTTTGGTTCCATTCTTGTTTATCCCATTTTATTCTAGAGTCTTTGATGCTGATAATTTCCGCTTAGTCATGGTCTCCGTTTCTGTTATCCAGTTTTCAATGGTGGTTACTGATTTTGGATTCAATATATCAGCAGTAGATTTGATTGCTAAAGCCAGATCAAAAAGAGATTTATCGAAAATTATATCCGGGATTTATTTCGCTAGGTTAATGGTTTTGGCGGTGGCCTTAATACCTTGGTTTTTTTTCATCGTATTTAACCTGCAAGATGCGGGATTTTTCTTCTCCATTTTAACAATAGCTATTTTTTTTCAAGTATTTCAGGCGCAATGGCTCTTTATAGGGCTAAGGAAGCCCGAATATATAATTTATTCGAATATTGCGTCCCGCACTTTTTACGCACTATTGATCCTCTTTTTTGTAAAGGGGAATGCTACAGTTAATTATGTAGCTTTGGCGGCGGCTATGTCTGCGGTGTTGGGTGCTACAGTATGTGTTTATCTGATTTTAAAAGATGGGTATAGGTTACATGTTGTCTCCTTTAATTATTCGAAATCGCTGATCGTTGAATCGGCAAATTTTTTTTGGTCTAGAATGGCTGTAGCTGTTTATTCGTCGCTAACTTCAATATTGGTTGCTTCTACGGTCGCTGCAAGTTCTTATGCGCTATATTCGGTTGCTGAGCAATTATATAAAGGAGGGCAGTTATTTTCAGGCTCGGTATCTCAGGCAATTTTACCGGAAACCACAAAAAGTGATAACACGACTATTGTCTTTTTGTGGGCGATATTTTTTGCGATTCTTGGGTCGTTAGGTGTGCTAGGGTCTCTTACTTTTGGCGGTGAATTACTCGGGTTTCTTTTTGGTGAAGATTTTGTAAGCGGATCTGGAATATTATTGATCTTCGCGATAATATTTTTATTTTCCTCTGTTTCGGTTATGTTTGGGTACCCCTTTTTTGCAGCAAAGAATGCCTTGGATATCGCTAACAATTCTGTGATGTTTGGTGCAGCGGTGCATACTGTTTCTCTATCAGTGCTGTATTTTTCGAATACGCTCAGCATTTATTCAGCTGGGTTTGCCATATTACTCACAGAAATTTGCATTATGCTGTTTCGCGGCGTGTATATTAAAACTAAATTCTAGGATTACTTATGACTAAAATTTTTAATGATATGAAACTTCTTAAGGTCGATGCACTCTCGATACTTATTTATTACCCACTAATAAGAGTTATATATTTTTTATCACAAATGTTTCCAGCACTTACTCCGAATGTTATTACGATATTTGGTTTAGGTCAGTTTATTTTATTGTCCGGTATGTTCCTTTTTTTTGAGAGTATAAACTATTTAATAGGTGGAATATTTTTATTTTCTGTTATGGATGTCGCCGATGGATTTGTCGCAAGAAAAAGCAATTTAAGTTCTAGGCTGGGAGCTGCCCTAGACTTATGTGCAGATCGATTAGTTTTTTTCTTTGCTTGTTTTCTTATCGCCTATCACCTTTTTTCAAGTGGTGTATCCACAGCACATTGGATAGGTTTTTCTCTTTACGCTTTTCTTTTTCTTTATCTCGACAGTATTATACTAATCATAAACACACTTAATCTTGATACTAATTCCAAAAAAGATAGCCGTAAAATTATCGGCAAATGGTCTTTTCTTTGGAATAATCAATTTAGATTCTCGAGTTACATGTTTATATGTCTGTGGCTCTTGGATGGCAACCTTATTTTTTTATTGTTAGCAGTAGTTTGGGTTTTTCTCGAATACATTGTCTTTGCGATAAGATCAGTAAAATATCTAGTTGCACGGTAATCTCTATACAGCTTTAGTCCGATATCACTGGAGGCTTAAATTTGCTTAAGGCGACGCACAATTTTTTTTACCGAGGACTGATTGGTGTTTCAGCCGTTATAGCTTTGGTTTTTTTACACCTCGGCGTAAATGAGTACTTATCCATCCAGTTTATTGCGGTGGGTAGTCTATCGCTTTATGTTTTTAGCAAGACCCGTTTCATTAGAAGACAGCAGGTTTTTACCTTGATGGTGCTTTTTTGTAGTTTCCTTATTCCTTTGATATCGAATCAATCAGAGGTTATTGAATTTTTGGTGGCCGCTAGATTTTTGCTAGCGATTCTAGTTCTTATTTTAGCTCAAAATGTTTTTTATAGAGAAAGCATTGACCAAGATTTTTACTTAACCTGTATTTCATACGCAGCCGTTTTGATATTTTTAGTTGCACTCGCCCAATTTATTAATATTACTGTATATGATAGTGGTGCTTTATTCTTGGGTTCGGAGTTTTATGGCATTGATTATGGTACTACTGATCTTACAGTTAATACTTCCACTAGTAGGGCAAAAGCGTTTTTTTCGGAGCCGAGCACATTAGCTGGATGGGGCTTAATGGTTTTCGCTATCGGGCTACACAAGAATAAGTTTATATTCAAAGCTCTAGGTTTATCCTCTATTATTTTATCTAGTAGTGTATCGGGTCTAGTATTGGGAGCTGTGCTGTTAACGATTAATTTCCTATCAAAGGGAGTTATCAAGCTTCGGTTCTGGCCAATCATTCAGTTTATGCTTTTTATAATGTGTCTTCTTGTTATGGGATATTTTTTAGAAGATCGACTTGTGATTATTTTAAATAGTGAAGATGCTTCTAGTGTAATCCGTATCCTTGTGCCCGTTAAGGTTATTTGGATGCTTATTTCATCTGGTGACTTTACTGGTCTTGCAAGAAGCGATATTGTAGATTTGACTGGCAGCTTTTTCGGCCTTGATGATGTTGTCAATACCTTTATTTTCAACTTATATATTTGGTATGGAATCTTTGGCTTTGTTATTCTAGGTTTGGTTCTTTCAATACTGCCAAAGCATGCTAGATTATTTTTTATCTGCTTGGGTATGATAAACGGAGATGTATTTTATTACGATAGAGTTCTGTGGCTCATAATGTTTCTAGTGGCTACCTCTGAGGTACGGTCCGATTCATCCAATGATAAAATGAGAGAGACAGAAATTGCCCAAAAATAATGAGTACTTAGTTTCGATAGTGACGGTTTGTTTTAATGATATTTCGGGATTAAAAGAAACGCATGATTCCATAATCTCAAATAAAAACTTCTTGGACGAGGCGCAATGGGTTGTGATTGACGGTGGTTCAAGTGATGGGTCTAAGGAGTATTTAGCTGGTAATCCGCGAGTTGATGTTTTTGTCTCTGAACCTGATTCCGGTATTTATAATGCTATGAACAAAGGGATTTCTTATTGCGCTGGGAAATATATTATTTTCATGAATGCTGGAGATCGATTTACTGATAGTTGTGACATTAGTGATTTCTTGAAAAATTCAGAGAGTGACGTGATTTTGTGTGATGCCTTAATTAAATTCCCTCGAGGGAAGAGGTATAGAAGAGCTAAGTCATCTTCATATATCCGATACAGTATGCCGACAATTCACCAATCGGTAGTGTTCTCTGCGCAGATATTAGAGAGGTTTCATTATGATGAAAAGTTTAAGATTTGTGGTGATTACGCGCTGATCAGTTCGATTTATAAAGGTAACGGCAGCTTCGAACATTACCCTGACTGCCTTTCTATATTCAGTATAGGCGGGACTTCGACATTGAATGTTTGGCAATTGGGGAAAGAAGCGATGTCCATACAACGTGACATCTTGGAATTGCCGTTGCCGTATGTGTTATTTAGCTGGATAAAAAGAAGCGTAAGTCTCAACTTAACGCTTTTACTATACACCCTTACTTACAAGTAACTATCCTGTATGTTTAAGTGATTTATTAGCAATTTGGAGCGCAGGTTATTCTATGATTAAAAAAAAAGTTCAGGAACTAAATAGGTTTCACCTAGCTGAAGGTTTTCGGGGCCGATCATCTTTTAGTGTGCAACTATGGTGGATCTGTCAGAGTACCCTGTTTGGATGTTCCCCTCAATTCATGTACAAGTGGCGTGTTTTTTTATTAAGGAGTTTTGGGGCTCGTATCGGTAGTAATGTTTTGGTGAGGCCGACCGCTCGGATCACATACCCATGGAAAGTCAGCATAGGAAATAATAGCTGGATTGGCGACGATTCGGTAATCTATAGTTTGGGAGAGATAGATATTGGCAATGATGTAGTCATCAGTCAACGGAGTTATATCTGCTCAGCCACTCACGACTATAACGAAATCTCATTTGATATGATCCAAAAAAGGATCAAAATAGAGGATCAATGCTGGCTGGCGACGGATGTTTTTGTTGGGCCGGGTGTTACCATCGGTGAGGGCGCAGTAATAGGTGCGCGGAGTAGTGTGTTTAAAGATGTTTCTGAATACACGGTCAGCCGTGGATCGCCTTGTGTCGTTGTTTCCATGAGGAAGTGAGAAACCGGAAATTGTAAATTGAATCACTATTTATGCCAGAGCGATGCCACTTCTGTGGTCGGAGACTCTTTGTTTGGGCATTAACATAGTAGTGAGATAGCTGTGACGTCTTTAGTCATTACTTTTAAATGAAGCAAAGCAATCTTATTAGTAAAATTAAATATCGAAAAAATGTTGTTTGAATTAAGGACAAATGAACGAGCATATCGGCTTTTATGGGTATTGATATCCCAAAAACGTTACAGACGACTTGAAAATACACGTAATTGCCAAGCTGACACCGACTATAAAGGTTTTTCACCTTTTGTTAGAGATAATTGCAATAGATAGATGTGCCTGAAACCACATTCGGTTGATGTTCATATTGGAACGCCGTCTTACCAAAGGTTTTCGTCTTATTTTCTTGGGGTGCGGAGTAGTTACATGTAAAGAAGCTAAGACTTCCACCTAAGCGAGAAGGTTGGAGTAGCTTAAATTTTTAAATCGTAAGTCCAGACTTGTCGTAGGAAGATTTTATAATGAAAAAAGCATTAATTACGGGAATTACAGGCCAGGACGGCTCTTACCTTGCTGAACTCCTTTTGGAGAAAGGTTATCAGGTCCACGGAATAAAGCGGAGAGCCTCTTCTTTAAATACCCAACGAATTGACCATATTTATCAAGACCCTCATATTGAAAATAAAAATTTAATTCTTCATTATGGCGATCTGACCGACAGTTCAAATTTGACTCGTATACTCAATGAAGTAAGGCCGGACGAGGTTTATAACTTAGGTGCACAAAGTCATGTTGCAGTAAGTTTCGATGCCCCAGAGTATACTGCTGATGTTGATGCAGTTGGCACTCTAAGGTTACTTGAGGCAATCCGTTTTTTGGGTATGGAGAAGGAGGTTAAGTTTTATCAAGCCTCCACGTCTGAGCTATATGGTAAGGTACAAGAAATTCCTCAAAAAGAAACAACCCCATTTCATCCCCGTTCACCCTACGCTGTGGCAAAAATGTACGCCTATTGGATAGTGGTCAACTATCGTGAATCCTATGGAATGTATGCCTGCAATGGTATTTTATTTAATCATGAGTCTCCCAGGCGAGGTGAGACTTTTGTAACTAGAAAAATCACCCGTGGTCTTTCTAATATTGCTCAAGGGCTCGAAAATTGCTTATATATGGGAAATATTGATGCTCTTCGTGATTGGGGGCATGCAAAAGATTATGTGCGCATGCAATGGATGATGTTGCAACAAGATCAAGCGGAAGATTTTGTGATTGCAACAGGGGTTCAGTATTCCGTCAGGAATTTTATTGAGTGGTCTGCTAAAGAGTTGGGAATTAGTTTAAGGTTTGAGGGTTCTGGTATAGATGAAGTCGGTATTGTTGAATCAATTGATGGCGATGAAGCTCCAAATATTAATCCTGGTGATGTGATTGTTAAAATCGATCCTCGATATTTTCGTCCCGCAGAGGTTGAAACTTTGCTGGGTGACCCTAGTAAAGCAAAAGAAAAGCTTGGATGGACGCCTCAAATCGGTGCTCAAGAGATGTGCTCTGAAATGGTTGCTGAAGATCTAAAAGCTGCGAAAAGACATGCATTATTAAAAGCGCATGGTTATGACTTACCTGTAACAATTGAAAATTAATATTGGATAAATTATGAATATCTTTGTTGCAGGTCATCGGGGCATGGTGGGTAGCGCTATTGTAAGAGTATTATCATCAAATAATGTAAATAACATTATCACTGCCACTCGTTCAAACTTAGATTTACTTAATCAGGAATCGGTAAATAATTTCTTTGAACAGAATGATATTGACCAGGTTTATCTTGCCGCTGCCAAAGTTGGTGGTATTCATGCGAACAATGAGTACCCAGCCCAGTTTATCTATGAAAATTTGATGATTCAGTCAAATATTATCCATGCTGCACATTTGGCAGATGTCCAGCATTTATTGTTTCTGGGTTCTTCTTGTATTTATCCAAAATTCGCCGAACAACCTATACAAGAGGATTCATTATTAACGGGTATTCTTGAGTCAACTAATGAGCCTTATGCAATTGCAAAAATTGCAGGTATTAAGTTATGTGAGAGTTACAATCGTCAATATGGTAGAGATTATCGAAGTGTTATGCCTACTAATCTCTATGGTCAAAATGATAATTTCCATCCTGAAAATAGCCATGTTATTCCTGCCATGATGGATCGTTTTCATAATGCTTTGCTAAGTGATGAAAAAGAAGTGGTTATATGGGGTTCTGGTACACCAATGCGAGAATTTCTTCATGTGGATGATATGGCGGCCGCATCTGTATATGTTATGAATCTTGATGGTGAAATATTCTCATCACATACAGAATCGATGAAATCTCATATCAATGTGGGAACAGGGACTGACTGCACAATAAAGGAATTGGCAGAAACAATTGCCAAGGTAACTGGGTTTGATGGCAGGCTGATTTTTGATAGTTCAAAGCCTGACGGGACGCCAAGAAAATTGATGGATGTTTCGAGATTAAAGAAATTGGGCTGGCAATATTCCGTTAGTCTCGAGAACGGTTTAACTAAGACCTATTCTTGGTACAAAAATAATTTTGAAGAAGCTAGGTCAGTTTAGCGTAAATGAAAGTACTTATTTATGGAATTAATTTCACCCCAGAATTAACTGGAATTGGAAAATATTCAGGTGAGATGGCTGAATGGTTAGCCGATCAGGGGCATGATGTGCATGTAATCACTGCACCTCCATACTATCCGGAATGGGCAATTAACGAGGAATATGTAAATTTTTACTCATGTAGCACATCAAAAAACATGACAGTAATTCGCTGCCCACTTTATGTGCCGTCGAAACCCACAGCTTTAAAGAGATTACTCCACTTAGCGTCTTTTTCTATTTCATCCTTCCTACCTGTAATAGGCTCAGCATTTTGGAAGCCTGATATCGTAATCCAAGTTGTTCCTACACTATTTTGTTCTGTTCAAACATTAATTTTATCAAAACTGGTTGGAGCAAAATCTGTTGTGCATATTCAAGATTACGAAGTGGATGCTATGTTTGATTTATCCATAGCCAAAACAGGTCTTTTTAAAGAAATCGCATACTGGTTAGAAAAGAAAATTTTAAATAGTTTTCAAGTGGTTTCTACAATATCCAAAGGGATGATAAATAGAGCCTATCAAAAAGGGATTGAGGATAAAAAGCTTTTATTCTTTCCAAACTGGGCTGAAGTAGGTCGTTTTGAACATCAAAACAAGGATAAAGAGTTTCTAAGTGATTTAGGAATTAATCCTGAAAAAAAAGTAGTATTGTATTCAGGGAATATGGGTGAAAAACAGGGCTTAGAAGCAGTTGTTTACGCCGCTGATCTTATGAGAGGTAAAGCTGATCTTCAGTTTATTATGGTTGGAGAGGGAGTAGTCAAGGCAAATATAGAAAGGTTAGCAAACGAACTAAATCTGCAAAACATTTCCTTTTTCCCCTTATTAGCCTATAGCATGTTGCCAAAACTCCTAGCATCAGCGGATTGCCATTTAGTTATTCAGAAAAAGGGGGCAGCAGATGCGGTTTTGCCATCTAAATTGACTAATATTCTCGCGGTGGGTGGCAACGCAGTTATTACCGCTTTGCCAAATACAACGCTTGGTATTTTCTGCAGAGATTTCCCTGAAATTGCAGTGCTAGTTGAGCCTGAATCTGTTGAGGCCCTTATTACCGGCATTGATCGGGCACTTTCGATGCCTATACCTAATCAGATTGCACAAAAATATGCGAAAGACTTCTTAGATAAAGATCTTATTTTAAATCGGTTTGTTAAAGAAGTTGGATAAATTAGCGATGGGTCTAAATTCGAAATGGTTAAGTTCAGAGCAATTTAAGACTGCAGTAGACCTTCTTCCTCTGGTGGCTATTGAGACTGGGAACTCCAGAAGAGATTTTTTACAATCAAAGTGAAGTAGAGAGAGATTGTTGTTTAAGTTAATGCAGAAAACTTTCATCTGCCCCCGGTTTCTTATTGCTTGCCATACCAGTAGTGGTTGGGAGTATGTGCTAGAAACAAGCACCCCGTTAGAAAATAAAATGTATTCGACGTTATTGGCGACTTATGCGGCAAAAAGCCCAGTTAAGTTTGTTGGTATGAATAATTGTAGCTTATTGCCGCATACCTCTACCGAAAGCTTAAGGCGGATTGAGCTTAAGTAGATATACGAGGTTAAACTAACTCTCCTTGCGCCTAAAACTCCTTACCAATACATAAAACACCGAAATAAATCCACCCATCAACGTAATCAAAACACAAATCAACGCTCGCTTAGGCTTAGCTTCTTCTTCTGGCACAACAGCAGGGTCAATTACTTCAAGCACATAATCCTGTCGGACATTAGCCAGCATAATCGTTTTAGTTTGCTCTTCTATTAGCTGATAAAAAATAGTCTGCATATCAGCAATCGATGTGCTATTTAATTGCGTGGTTAAATAATTAATAGTCCGCTCTGCATTATTAAGATCTTTAGAGCGCATATAGTCATTCAAATCCGTTACTAACCAATCAACCCATTGCTTAGCAATGCTGGGCGAATAGAATTCCATACCAATAGTCACGAGCGACGATTTTTTATCTTGCGATACGCTTAACACATCTTCCATAAAGAATTCATAAGCTTCTATATCTGAAGGTTTTGGTTTTAGCGGCGCACTGACGTCACGAACCCATGCCTGAGTGTCGACATCATAAATGTCATTATCAATCTCAATCGTATCATTAGTCGCATCCCATCCATCAGCCGCCATTAGCGGTACCAATAAGTTGTGGTTTGAAATAAAGGTTTTAATAAACCGACGGGATTTTAAAGTTTCTATTGCTACTAGCGTTGGATCGGTTGCACCGTCCGATAAGTTAATACCTGCCATACTGGCTAGCCCACCAAACTGACCTGCCAGTGCCGATAAGCCACCGCCCGATGATTCAGCAGCGGGTGCGAGCAGCGCTTCTGATCGATAAATATTGGGAAGCATTAAAGCAATAATAACGGAGGCTATGG
>Ga0115562_1002454_pt1 | contig 12858 bp, 13 predicted proteins | sample COGITO_mtgs_1105_6_FD_87200 | JGI IMG/M metagenome (GOLD analysis project Ga0115562, IMG submission 87200) | Pelagic marine microbial communities from North Sea - COGITO_mtgs_110516 | ecosystem: Environmental > Aquatic > Marine > Epipelagic | place: Germany:Helgoland, sampling site Kabeltonne...
GCTGCCCTAAAAATCGGTTGGGGCACCGCCTTCTGACTTGCGCCGGTCGACAAATGCTTTGAGCTCTTCTTTTATTGCTACATCCATCGGCGGTTCTTCAAACTGCGCAATGATGTCTTTGAACAATCCATGCGCGCGTTCCGCTGTCCAGACACCGCCTGCGAGTTCCCATGCTTCGAAATTCCGCCAGTCTGAAACGAAAGGCTGATAGAAAGCCTCTTCATATCGGTCCTGTGTGTGCTGAATCCCAAAGAAGTGCCCGTTCGGTCCGACCTCTTTGATCGCGTCAATTGCAATGTCATCGGGCGTTGTGGCCACGATTTGCGGTTCCATGTACCGCTGGATCATCTGGATTACTTCGCAATCCATGATAAACTTCTCAGGCGAGGCGATCAGCCCGCCTTCGAGCCAGCCTGCCGCGTGATACACAACATTGGTGCCAGACTGCACCGCAGACCAAAGCGAGTTTGATGTCTCCCACATCGCCTGCCCGTCTGGCACATTCGCAGCACAGACACCGGAGGCCCGCATCGGCAACCCATAAAACCGCGCCATCTGCCCGGTGATCTGCGTTGCGCGCATGTATTCGGGCGTACCAAATGCGGGCGCGCCTGATTTCATATCGACGTTGCTTGTGAAGGTTCCGATGACACAAGGCGCACCGGGGCGGACGTATTGGAATAGCGCTATCGCACTGATTGCCTCTGCTATCGATAAGGTCACGGCACCAGTCATCGTCACGGGCGCCATGGCCCCTGCAAGCGTGAACGGCGTCACGATCACCGCCTGCCCCCGCCTTACACATCGCAAACAACCGTCAATCATGGGCACATCATGCTTAAGCGGCGAGGTAGAGTTGATGTTGGTGTACATATGCGGTTTGGACGCGAATTCTTCCTCGGTCAGCCCACCAGCAATCTTGACCATCTCCATCACGTCTTCGACCCGCTCTTTGCCAAGCGAGTAGGCGTGCGCCACTTTGTCGGTCAGGGTCATTTTGTCATAGACCACGTCCAAATGCCGCACTGAGGCGTGCACATCAACGGGCTCCACCGGATAGCCGCCCGCGAAGTGGATGCAATTGAAGTACTGCGTCAGCCGCAGCAAATCGGCGCATTGCGCGCGACTGCCCGAGACTTTCTTGCCAATTTCTAGGTCAAAATAGTTTGGCGGCGAGGATACGTTTCCAAACAGAATATGTTTGCCGCCAATCGTGATTTTCTTATCTGGATTGCGTGGCGTGACATCGAATTGAGCAGGCGCATGACCCAACATCTCCATGACCCAATCACGGCCCATCCGCACGTTAGTGCCATTGACGGTACAGCCCGCCTGCTTGAACAGCACAAGTGCTTCTTCGTTCAGAAACTCGATCCCGACATCCTCGAGAATGCGCATCGCGCCGTCATGGATGGCCTGCACGCCCTCTGGGCCAAGTGGTTCTGTCGGGCGGTCCGTATTGACCGGGATCCGCCATGGCATTTGTTCTATCGTCGCCGTACCGCGCCGGTTTGCAGCCCCAGCCCGTCCGCCACCGCGTCGCCTTGGTTTGCTTGTGTCTGACATGGCTCGATTCCTTGTTATCCAATGACAAGCATTGCAAAGCAAAGCATCAGGTGATGATGGGAAACCGACAGATGACGTCGGAATCAGAGTGCGAGCAGATTTTCCGAGCGCAGCCAGTCGGGAATATCGCCAATATCGGATAGGACAACGTCTGCCAGCGGCGCCAGTTCTTCGCGTGGCGCAGGACCACTGAGCACACCGACCGTCCGCATCCCCGCCGCCCGTCCAGCATGCAGATCATGCGTGCTATCGCCAACCATCAGGCAATCAATCGGCTGCAACCCGGTTTGCCCGCAAAAAGCATGGAGCTGCCCAGGTGCAGGTTTGCCTCCATGACCGCTGTCGTAGCCTGCAATGAAATCGAAAAGGCCCAAAATACCGGCTCGATCCAAGTGCGCCCGCGCCGGAGCCTCGGCATCATTGGTAGCGATACCAAGGCGCAGCCCAAGCTCACGCAGTTGTGCGAAATAGCTTTGCAATGGGACCGCCTCGATCTGGGTGACAGCCGCTGCCGCTGCGTTCATTCGCGCTAAAAGAGCGTCGGTATCAAGATCAGGTAAGACCGACCGGATCATCTCTGCAAGTTCCCCTGCGGTTGATGCGATAACCATGCTTTCTTGTCGGAAAGTTGCCGTCGCAACATCGTATCCTAATGTATCCGCCAAACGTGCAAAAAGCACCGGATCGCCGCCCGTCTCGGCCTCCAGCATACCGCGTGTCCACGCGCCCCATGTCGCGTTGAAGTCAAAGAGCGTTCCGTCTTTATCGAAAATGATTCCCTTGATCACGGCCTACCCCATTCTTCGTGCATTGACACCGGACCCCGCCCGCAAGACGGTGTCAATCAACATGTTGAAACTTCGATCTTACCGCGACCGCCCTATGCATCTTGGCCCCTTCCCATTGGAAGGCCTGCGCCGGAGGCAGACCCTTGATTTATCGGACCTACCGCCCTTCCAGCCTGTGTCCTTCCGCAGGCCTGAAGACCCCAAAAGCATCATCAATGCGATGCAGGATTATCAGGCGATGTTGGACGCCACCCGTGATGGTATGATCAAACGCGAGATCGCGGAGATACCCGATGACCCGACCGAGCGCGCCAATCACCTCAAAGCTTTTGGATACTATTGCGACGCGAGCATGGTCGGTGTTTGCGAAGTGCCTGCTCAGGCTTGGCTTGATACGCCTATTGCCAACCCAGATGTGGATCGGTTGGCGGATAAGTTGCGCACGATCCAGCCCAAATCTCTGGCCGCCGGTATTGATGTGATAATGGCTGGTCTGCGCGAAAGCATGGCGCTGCCGCCAGTGGATTGCCGCCATCATACCCATGCGTTGGTATTTCTTTATGATCACCCGCGCGCACCTGCTGAGGGTGAGCAAGGTACCGACTGGATCAAGGATGCGCTGCCGCAACGTGCCTGTCTGCGCAGTATGGAAACGGCAGTGACACTGGCCAGTTACATACGGACATTGGGGTATGATGCCCGTGCGCACTCTATGGCCGCCTCCGATATTCATCTGGGCGCATTGGCGCTGCAAGCGGGTCTTGTGACCCTTGAAGATGGCAGTCTCGTAAATCCGTTCACTGGCGACAGATACGGCCTCGCAGCGGTCACAACCACGCTTGCGATGGCACCAGACAGCCCTATAGCACCGGGCCAAAAACCACCCAGCAGCTATCAAACCGGGCTTGGCGCGCACGCCAAATCAGCGCGCACGCGCGACCCGTTTGCCAAGCGTGATTTCGCCCTTGGTCCGCATCCCTTTGAGACCCTCAAGCGTGTGGATGAACCCACCACCTACATTGATCGCCCCAATGTTGCCCGCGTACCAAAACGCGCCAATCTGTTCGTCCGCGGACTTTTCGGCGATATGGGCAAACACGTGCAAGAGGCAACCAAGAACGGCAATTACGTCCGAAAGTCGGCTGCCGCCTATGCGTTCCGTCCGTCATTGGGGGCGTTTGTGCTGCTGCAAGATGGCGATGCCGTCGGCGAGCCAACCCCCGACACGCCTGCGAGTAACGCCGCCAACATCAAAGCCGCGCTCTATTTTCTTGGTGTCGATGCCGTCGGTCTCTCTGCTTGTCCCGATTGGACCTACTACAGCCACAACACCACCGGCGCGCCTATCACCCCATACCACGACAACGCCATTTCGATGATCATCGACCAAGGCCATGAGACGATGGAAGGCGCATCCGGCGATGACTGGATCGCCTGCGCCCAATCCATGCGGGCCTATCTGCGCTTTTCGCTTTTGGGTGGGGTGCTTGCCCAGCATCTGCGCAATCTCGGCTATACGGCCCGTGTACATTCGGTGATGGATGAAGAGGTCTTGCATCCTCCGCTACTCTTGCTGTCAGGTCTTGGCGAGGTCAGCCGCATTGGCGAAGTCATCCTCAACCCCTTCCTTGGTCCCCGCCTGAAATCCGGTGTTGTTACGACAAACATGCCAATGACCCACGACAAGCCCATCGATTTTGGGCTGCAGAAGTTCTGCGATGCATGTAACAAATGTGCACGCGAATGCCCCTCGGGTGCCATCACGGCCGGGCCGAAGCTGATGTTCAATGGCTATGAGATTTGGAAGTCTGATAGCCAGAAATGCACCACCTACCGCGTCAGCCAGAAGAATGGCGCGATGTGCGGCCGCTGTATGAAGACCTGCCCTTGGAACCTTGAAGGGCTGTTTGCAGAGGCCCCTTTCCGCAAGCTCGCGATGACCGTTCCACAGGCGGCAAAAACGCTTGCTGCCTTGGATGACAGACTTGGCAAAGGGTCAATTAATCCAGTCAAGAAATGGTGGTGGGATCTGGAGATGGAGGACGACGGTGCCTACCGCCCATCCCGACATCCTGTAAACGCCCGCAGCCTGCAGACTGATCTTGATCTGCAGTACGCCGATCAAACGTTGGCCGTGTATCCCGCCCCGCTGGCTCCGCCTCCCTACCCGTGGCCTGCCCCTATGGATCGCGAGGCAGGAATCGCCGCCTATCAGGCGATGATTTCAGCGGACGAGCATCGAAAAAGGCGTGCCGCCGGAAAGCCACTAGAGCATATTTATTCCGCAGCATCGGGTGACGCGCCAGTGATCCCCGTGGTGATCAGCAAAGCAGTCAAGATGACCGAAGCGGTGACGATGTATGAATTCGAACGCGCCGATGGTGGCGACCTGCCGCCTGCCACAGCAGGTGCCCATATTGATGTCGTCGTCGCACCGGAATTCTTTCGCCAGTACTCGCTAAGTGGTGATCCGGCGAACCGGAGCAGTTATCAGATCGCTGTCTTGCGCGAAGATGAAGGGCGTGGCGGATCAAAACTGATGCACCGGATATTCGAGGAAGGAAGGCGTGTTTTCATTTCGCCGCCGATCAACCATTTCCCCTTGGTCGAAGACGCCTCAAAGACCTTTCTGATGGGCGGTGGTATTGGCATCACACCGATGATCGCGATGGCCCACCGGTTGCATGCCATTGGCGCTGATTTTGCCTTGCATTACAGCATACGCCGTCGCATCGATGCAGGTTTCTTGGATGATCTCGCGCAGGTGCCTTGGGCAGATAAGGTACATCTTCACGTCTCTGAAGAAGGGACACGCGCCGATCTTGCGACACTGACCGCTTATCAACAGGGCGCGCATATCTACACCTGCGGACCTGATACCTATATGACGGGTGTGATGGACGCAGCAGAGGCGAATGGCTTTCCGGAAGAAGCCCGGCATCTGGAGTATTTCGCCGTGCCAGAGCAACCAGATTATGAAAACCATCCCTTTACCTTAGTTCTGAACGACGGGCGCGAAATCGCCGTATCCGCTAAGCAAACAGCCTCTGACGCATTGATTGCGGCGGGCATTCATGTGGATGTGAAATGCTCTGACGGGCTGTGCGGTGTCTGCAAATGCGGCCTGCGAGAAGGGGCCGTCGAACATCGCGATTTCGTGCTGTCCAAGGTCCAACGAGAAACCCAGATTATCCTATGCCAAAGCCGCGCGGCCGAACCCGGTGGGACTTTGCGGATCGACCTTTAGGTCCAATGCACGTTTTGCGCACCAGGTAGGGCATAACGGGCCTGCAAAGGAAGCTCGTAGGCCAGTCCGATTGTGTCACAAAACGCCATGACCCAAGCGTCGTCCATGGTAATGAACTCCAGCACCGCGCCCAAAAACGCGGGGTCCGCGGCCCTGTCACGTAGATCATCGACGGACCCGCCCGAGGCACCCAAAAAAGTGGGGCAAAGGTCGTCATTCCCAGCGAGCCAGGCCAGCCCCTGAAGGGCAATCACTTCGGCTCGTTCTTGTTGCATGCATCATCCCTGCATCGGTGAAAACCGTTTCTTAACCATTACCACCGAAATTCATTGCATGGAATCGGGCGAAGCCCCCGAGATAGGTGCAAGAAATGCCAGGTCGAATACTGATCGTTGACACTGTTGCGACAAACAGGATCGTGTTGAAAGCAAAAATGTTGGCAGCACAGTACGTTGTGGACAGCTGCGCCAGCAAAGCAGAGGCGACTGCCCTGATCGCAAACAATCGACCCGACCTTATTCTGATGAACTTGTCAGGCACCATCGAAGAGCAGCGCAGACAGTGCCAAGAGCTTCGTCGTTCTTCCAGTGCTGCGCCTATCTCAATTATTGCTGTTGGTGTGGCGGACACGTCAAAGGCAAGGTTTGCCGCCCTCGACGCCGGAGCAGATGATGTTTTGCCGCATCCGATCAACGACGCGCTGTTGCTGGCGCGCATTCGCAGCCTCCTGCGGGTCCGCAGCACCAGTCAAGAGCTTGCTTTGCGTGACGGAACAAGCCGCGCATTGGGCTTTGAAGAGAAGCGAGCAGCGTTTGAGGGGACAGCACGAGTTGTTGTCTTGACGCACGCAAATCCGTACAACTGTGAACTGGCGGCAGGACTGAAGGCCGGATTGCGCAGCACAGTTCAAATTTCGCCACCTGCCGATGTATTAATGTCAGCCGGTGAAAATGTGGTCCACGATCTATTTGTTGTGGATGCCGCAGTCCATGGGATGGGGCAAGGCGAGCTTTTTGGCCTTGTCTCTGATCTTCGCTCCCGCGCACAGACGCGGCTTGGCATGCAGCTTGTGATCGTCCCGCAGAACACACCTGATATCGCTGCGATGTTCCTTGACTTAGGGGCCGATGATGTCGCGCCATGCAATTGTGACGCCGCCGAAATCACGTTGCGAGCAAAGCGGTTGATCGCGCGCAAAAGACAGCATGACAAGCTACGCGATACCGTACGCAATGGCCTGAATGCCGCCGTGACAGACCCGTTAACGGGTTTATTCAATCGGCGTTATGTCGAACCTCATTTGGCACGCCTCGCCGACCAATCCCGCAAGACAGGGCGCGAGTTGGCGATCATGATGATTGATATTGATCACTTCAAAAGCGTGAATGACACATATGGCCATTCTGCGGGCGATAAGGTGCTTGTCGCACTCGCCAATCGTCTTCGCGAAAATCTTCGCGCCATCGACTTGGTTGCGCGCATGGGTGGAGAAGAATTCTTGATAGCTATGCCGGGCACATCGGTGACAGATGCGCGGCTCGCTGCAGACCGGTTGCGCGAACTGGTCAATACCAAACCCTTTGATGTGGGCGATGATCACACTGCAATCAGAGTTACGGTATCAGTTGGCGTTGCAGTCAGTGGAAAGCTAAAAGCTGAATCCTCTGCAATCAGCAAAATGTGCGATCAGGCTGACAAGGCGCTTTATGCTGCAAAATCCGCTGGGCGGGATCAAGTCGCGATGAGCCATTCAGCCGCCTGAATTGCGCGCACGCGGCGGCCTTATTCGTGACAGTTCTTCGGCCAACTGATCAGCAAAAGCGCGCCTGCGCTCTGGTGTCATCGATATAATCTGCGTGATCGTTGCCGCCTGCGCCCTGGCCTGAATGCCAGCCATGCTGGCAGCCTGTTCATCCATCAAGGCGCGCAATGCGTCCGCGTCAAATGGTTCTGCCTTCAGCGCGGCCACCATGGCATCGACGCGCTCGCGCAGGTCAAACCCCCGCAAACTACCGTCCTGACGCAGGCTACGACCGATGTTGCGGCGCTCTTGCGGTTCCAGCGCGCGCGACACCGGCCCCAAACCCAGATCAAAACTACGCGGCGGGCCGTCACGCATTTTGCCGGAAAGCAATGACCCCGCGACCACCCCAACCACAGCGAGGTTCAGCGCCAGTGACACCACCAGCACAGCCCGCCACAAACGACTGGGGCGAGCGGTGGATTGTTTTCCTTCAGCCATCGCCAAGCGCTCCTGCATCAAACAATAAATCATTAGAGAAAAGACTGATACTGACTTCATCTCCGATAAAACTTGCGGTCAGATCCTCGACTGATGCCGGAGGCGCAACGCCGACCCAAACACCTGCGACAGTCGCTGCAGCCAACCCACTTACCGCAGGCCACCCTCCAATTGCATCCATCAGGCGCGCCCAAAGACCTACCTGAGGCGCAGACATAAAGGCCGGTTTCGGCTGCACCGCGTCCGCATTTTCCAGCACGCGCGCCATAAGATCATCACTTGGCGCAATTTTCACCGCACGCGCCTGCGCAAACAGATCGTCTAGCATGTCATCATTCGGGTTCGTCATCGTCATACCCCAGTTCTGCCTTCCGCCCTGCCATGATATCGGCAAGAGCCCGTTTCCCGCGTGCTGTCAAACTTTCCACGGACCGCACGCTGATGTCCATGATTTGCGCAATTTCGGGGTTTGCTAACCCTTCTAAGTGCCGCAATGAAACCGCTTGCGCTTGCCGGTCCGGCAATTGCGCCAATGCATCCGATAGCGCGGTCATCCGCTCTTGGGTTTGCATTTGCGCCACAACGCTGGGCGCTGCATCCAAAGGTTCGGCAACCTGATCGAGCGAAACCCCGCCCCGGCGTTTCCGAAGCCGGTCGGTGCAAAGATTGGCCACAACACGGTAAACCCAAGTGCCGACCTGTGCCTCGCCCTGCCGCCAGTCTGGTGCGATCTTCCAAACCCGCATCATTGCGTCTTGGGCAACATCCTCTGCCTCGGCCTGATTGCCCAGCATTCGCGTTGCCTGGGCCAAGATGCGCGGCAAAAGCCGCGCCGTCAGAATACGCGCTGCCTGCCCATCGCCGTTGGCGTATGCGACCAAGAGCGCCTCGTCTGGGGCGCCCGCAAAAGGATCTGGCGATGCGTTCATCTATCTGTTTGCTAGCCAATTCACAGCCAACTGGCAATTGGCAGAGGGTAGAGGTGCCCTCTGCCAACCGCTGCTTATCCGCGGTCCTTGGGGCCATGGCCGCGGCGTCCGTCACGACGTTCGCCCATACGTTCTTGCGCTTGCTCGAACTCTTCGGCGGAAATCGTGCCGTCTTCGTCAGCATCAACACAGTCAAACATGCGTGCTGCACGGTTCTCGCCACGTGTTGGCATCTCGTCTTGCTGCAACAGACCATCGCCGTTTGCATCAAAGCGTTCGATCATCTTGGCGGTGCGTTCAGCAGCACGCGCATTTGCCGCCGCTGACATCTCTTCGGCTGACAATGCGCCATCGCCATTGGCGTCCAATTCCGCAAAGCGTGCTTCGCCGCGGGCTTGCATTTCTTCCAATGTCAAAGCGCCGTCGCCATTCTGGTCAAGCGTTGCAAAATCAGGACGTTCGCGGTGATTTTCCGCCTGCGCTGCACCCGCTGTCAAAACGAGGCCTGATAGGAGGGCTGCCATCAAAATCTTGGTTTTCATTTCTTTTCCTTTGTTTCATCCATCGCAGCCTGTCTTTGCTGCTGACCCTCCTTCAACGCATGGGCCATGATGTTCCGTCGCGGTTTTGCGAAAAAGATTGCTGCGACCAAAACGACACCCCCCTTTCAAAAACCTCGGCGATCGGGCATGTCGGAAACAATCGATGGAGTTGCACAATGTCAGATGCAGATTTTCAAATTGATGACCGCCCTACGAAAGTCGCCGTTTTCCGTGGTTTGCGCTGCAAATGCCCGCATTGCGGCGAAGGCGACCTCTTTGCCAAATACCTCAAAGTGACGGACAACTGCTCTGTTTGCGATGAAGAGCTGTTTCATCACCGCGCGGATGACGGTCCTGCCTATCTGACAATCCTTTTGGTTGGGCATATTCTTGCTTTTGCGATCCACTTCATGTGGGTCTATTTCCGGCCCGAACCTTGGGTCATGGCTACATCACTCACGATTGGTGCAGTTGCACTCTCGCTCTTTCTTTTGCCGCGTATGAAGGGCATGGTTGTGGCTATTCAATGGTCGCGCCGGATGCATGGGTTCGGCCACAACGGCTGAGGTAAACCCATCGACAAATCTGCGATCAGAGACGCATCAACGATCATTGTACTGCGCGACGCTGCGACAACGCCATCGGTCCTGATGGGCCAACGTGGCGCAAGTGCCGCCTTCATGCCGGGCAAATTTGTTTTTCCCGGTGGTGCCGTCGATACCAATGATGCCGCAGTTCCAGCCACCGCATTGACCGACATGGACGCCGCGCGCCTTGCCAGCGAAAGTGCCCTTTCCCCCGCAGCGCTTGCATCCGCTGCGATCCGCGAGCTTTGGGAAGAAACCGGACAAGTGCTGGGCCATCCCGGCGCATGGTCTGACGCGCCCCAAGGCTGGCGTGGGTTTGCAGCCACTGGGAATGTACCCAACGCGGCCGCACTCCAGTTCTTTTTTCGCGCTGTCACGCCTGCTGGTCGCCCACGCCGCTTTGACGCCCGGTTCTTTTTGACTGACGTAAGCCACCTACAAACAAACCCCGATGATTTCTCGAATGCCGAAGATGAATTGGCGCATTTGCAATGGGTGCCCTTAGCCGACGCGCGTCAATTCGACCTGCCATTCATCACACAAATTGTGCTTGCTGAACTGGTCAGCCATATCAAACGCGGCGGTCCTCCGGCGAGTGTGCCGTTCTTTCGCAATGATGACGAGGCGCATTTGGTCAGCCGATTGGGCGGACGCCCACCGATCTAGAGCAGTAGGACCAACATAATGATGCTGCATGTGAGCAGGATCAAACCTTGCCATTCGCGCGCGCTGACCTTTTCGCTAAACACGAAGGCCCCGATCATCAGCGAGAACAACAACTCGATCTGGCCAACCGCATTGACGTAGGCCGCGTTTTGCAGCGTGAAGGCCGTGAACCAGCAGATCGACCCGATCATGCTGGTGATCCCGACCATTCCCGCCACGCGCCAAGATGCGAGCACTCGCAGAATTTCACCCCGCTCGCGCCATACCAGCCAAAGTGCCATTGCTATCGTCTGGAACGCCGTGACCAAGGCCAGTGTAATGATCGCGCGGTAGAATACATCGCCATCTCCTAGTGACAGTGAAGCGCCCCGATACCCGTTCCCCGAGATCCCAAACAACACCCCTGCCCCAAGACCAAGAGCCGTGGCGCGATTGAAAATCCGTTGATGCCAAGGGCCAACGCCGCCGGGTGGATCAGAGAGCAACAAGACACCGCCCAAACCGATCAACATCGCGATGATCGTCAGTGTGGTGAACGTATCGCCCAATATCAGAAAGCCGAAAAAAGCGCTGAGCAACACTTCGGTCTTTTTAAAAGTGATCCCGACTGCGAAATTTCGATGGCTGAAAAGGGCAACAACACACATCGTTGCCAATATCTGGCTGGTGCCACCTGCCAGCATATAGGGCCAGAAGGTCGCGGGAATATCTGGCATGCCCTGTCCCGATGCAGTCGCATAGACGATCGCGATCACGGCCACCAAAGGCGAGGAATAGATAAACCGTGCAAAGGTTGCCCCGGCGGTGGACAGCGCCATGCCTTTCAGCCGCTTTTGCAACATAAACCGCAAGGTTTGTGCCGTTGCTGCACCAATCGTGATGAGGATCCAGATTTCCATCCGTTCCCTATGACCGCATTCGGTTACCGCCGCCAGAGCGGGTGTGCGACCGGATCTTTGGCTTTCCAAAGATACTTGCTGACAACCTCGTGATAGGAAGCAAAGTAGTAACCGCCATTGCGACGCAGATAGTGATCTTTGCGCGATTTATAGAGCGCGGGCAAGTCATACCATGCCACGCGCGGATGCATATGATGGACGACATGCAGATTATTATTCAGGAATAGAAAGGTGAAGATGCCACCCTTTTCAACGATTACACTGCGCCCGCTTGCCCGATCATGTGCCTGATGCTCAAGGAAGGTGCGCAGTTTGAGAATGGACATCGCAACATAGGCCGCGATCAGGTAGGCCCAGAGTGGCATCGGCGATGTGACTACGACGCCAAGAACCAGAGCCACAGCAGGTAGATGGATCAACCAACCCCACAAAACCTGTGCGTCGCGTTTGCGCCATTCGCAGATAGCAAAACTGATGGTTCCAATGAAGGGGCCTAGCGTCAAACGCCCTGCCACCGTATTGTTTGCACACAAGATAAGCTGCACCGGTCGGGGCAGATTTTCCCAAAGACCCTCGTCCAAATAGTTACTTTCGGGATCATAGAAAGGATCGGTGATCACCTCATCATGGTGATGCGCCAGATGGGTCGCCTTATAGCGCACGTAGGGAATGAACAGCACCAGCGGCGGCCAGACCAGCAGATCATTGAGCCACTCCTGCTGAAACGGATGCCCATGAATGATTTCATGCTGCAGCGACGTATGCAAAGCAATCGCCAAGGCGGCCAAAACGATCCCGGACCAAGTCGGCAACACCCATAAGGCCAAGCCCCACGCCGCGTAACACACTATGATCAATAAAATCGTTGGCCACTCGGTCGGCGCGAGCGATCCGTTTTTCTTTTGTCCCATGCGTTAGAGGCTATCCGGCTTTATGGAGCCGGACCATTTGGAGAGTAGTTCACAAAATTATCAAAATGTGATTATTATATCTAATGTTGATAATTATGGACAAACTTGAACGCGCTGAGATTTTTCGTTCCCGCCTGCAAGCTGGCATGGCGCAAGCTGGCATCACGCAAAGCGCTTTGGCACGCCAAGCGAAGGTTGATCGCTCGACCCTGTCACAACTGATCAAGGATGATGGCGCGCGTTTGCCCAATGGCCAATTGGTTGCAGCTTGTGCTGCTGTTCTTGGGGTCAGCGCCGACTGGCTCTTGGGGCTGTCGGACCGACCCGAACAAGCAAATGATCTTGTGGCAAGCGCCATCTCGATGACCCAAGCGCCGCGCGCGCTGGTCGATGAGGTGATCTTTGCGTGGCATCAAGAGGCCGAGGGTTACAAAATACGTCATGTCCCTGCTGGCCTGCCGGATATGCTCAAGACTGATGA
>Ga0115562_1002461_pt1 | contig 12832 bp, 20 predicted proteins | sample COGITO_mtgs_1105_6_FD_87200 | JGI IMG/M metagenome (GOLD analysis project Ga0115562, IMG submission 87200) | Pelagic marine microbial communities from North Sea - COGITO_mtgs_110516 | ecosystem: Environmental > Aquatic > Marine > Epipelagic | place: Germany:Helgoland, sampling site Kabeltonne...
AACATATGTAGTTATTTATGTTATGGAAAGATGAATATGACTGACAAAAATTTGTGGTCAAAAGTTATTAATAAGAATGATTTCTTTGATTTAAGACCAATATTACCAGATAAAAAGAATGATTTTATGATATTAACAAATGAGGAGTTAATGAAATTAGATGATAAAAGTTTAAAAAAATATTATGAAAGGTTAAATGTATATTATTATATGAATCCAGAAAGAGCAAAAATGCAATTAAAAATTATGGAGAATAGTGTATCAGAGTTTGATGATATAGAATCTGATGATAGTGATAATGAACAAGTATAAAAAATGAAAATAATATATATATTTTTAATAATGAATGAGTTTACAGAAAAAGATGATATAACAAGTGTATTATTAGAAAATATGGAGAAAAAAGTACTATCATTATTATATTTTACAGCATCATGGTGTGGACCATGTCAGCAAATTAAACCATTTTTAAAAGAATTAAGTGAATCTTTAAAAAAGAGTGGAGAATACAATATTGAATTTTATATGATAGATATAGATAAGAATGAAGAATTTTGTGATAAATGTAATATAAGAAGTGTTCCAACATTTTTTATTATGAATGGCAAAGATTTATTAGGGAATTTAAATGGCGCAGATAAAACTAAATTATCTGAAATGATTGTAACTGTATTTAATGATTATAATAAAAAACTTAAAAAATTAGATATTAAAGAATAATTAATTAGTATAGTATAATTATGTCAGAAGGGGAAGATAAAAGCATTATAGAGTATTCATTTGAAGATTTAGATATTAATGATGATTTATTAAGGGGTATATATAGTTATGGATTTGAAAAACCATCAAAAATCCAATATAAAAGTTTACCAATATTTGATAGTGGTAAAGATATGATAGCACAATCACAATCAGGAACTGGTAAAACGGGTGCTTTTAGTATAGGTATATTGAATAATATAGATATTAAAATGAAAAAGACACAATATATAGTATTAACACCAACACATGAATTAGCGAAACAGATATATAATGTCATAGAAAATTTAGGTGCTAAAATTGATATTAGTATATGTAAGGTAATAGGTAAAACAAATATAAATGATTCAATTAGAGAATTAAGTAGAGACCCACAAATAATTGTAGCAACACCAGGAAGATTATTTGATATGATAAGTAAAAAACATATATTTACAGATAATATTAAAACATTAATAATTGATGAGGCGGATGAGATGTTGAGTAGTGGATTTATGGAAGTATTACAAAATATTATTAGATGTATTCCTACAACTAGTCAAATGTGTTTATTTAGTGCTACAATGCCAAAAGAAATAATTGATTTAACGGAAAATTTTATGAATAATCCGGAAAAATTATTAATTAATAGGGATGAGTTAACACTTGAAGGTATTAAACAGTTTTATATAGATTTAAAGCAATATAATTGGAAATTTGATGTATTATATGATATATATGAAACAATTAATGTAACACAGAGTATTATTTATGTAAATAGTAAAAATGTATTAAATAATTTATATGACAGATTAAGTCGTGATGAATTTCCAGTATCATATATACATGGAGATATGCAAACGAGCGAAAGAGAAAAAAATTTAAATGATTTTAAGAATGGAACAACACGGATTATGTTATCAACCGATTTATTATCTAGGGGAATTGATATTCAACAATTATCATTAGTTATTAATTTTGATTTGCCTAGAAATAAAGAAACATATATTCATAGAATTGGTAGAAGTGGTAGGTATGGTAGAAAAGGAACAGCAATTAATTTTGTAACAAGTGAAGATATAGATCATATGAATGAGATACAAAAGTTTTATAATACAAAGATAGATGAGATGCCACAAAATTTAGCAGATTATTTGTAAATTTTATTTTTAATATATTTATTTAAAGAATTTTATGCGTATATAATATATCAATATATTCTATATTAAAGTAATATGACAGATAGTTTAAATATATTAGAGGATAATGACATACAAACTATTAATTTAGATTTAGATTTAAATACAACAATTAATAATGATAGTTTAGGAATTGAATTATTAGCAGATCCAAAAAAAACAGCAAAAACGGATGGTTATGGTAGTGGTGAGGAAAAAGTACCATCACCTAAACGGGATGAATTTAATCTTTTTAATGATAATGATATAAAAGATTTAAAAATAGATGATAATCCAATAATTGATTTTGGAAAAGAAAAAAAGGATATGGATGATAGTATTAAATCAATTGGTTTAAGTACACCAAGTGCAAAAATGGAAAATGATCCTATATTAAGTAATGAAAATAAGAGTGAAAGTTATGGGGAATTTAAACCAATTCATATGTTAAGTCCTCAAGATATAAAAAATGAAAAAATTGATTTAATATATAAGTTTAAAAGATTAGAAAGTCAGGGTGTAAGAACAACTATGAATTACAATATGAATTCACAATTAGATGATATGAGAAATGAATATGTAAAACTTAAAAAACAAAGAGAAGCTGAGAATAGTATTAAGTTTCAAAGAAAAATGTTGATGGCATGTATAACAGGTGTTGAATTTTTAAATGGAAAGTTTGATCCATTTGCGATTAAATTAGATGGATGGTCAGAAAGTATGAATGAGGGAATAAATGATTATGATGAGATATTTGAAGAATTACATGAAAAGTATGGTGGTAGAGCAGATATGGCACCAGAAATAAAACTAATGTTAATGGTTGGTGGTAGTGCATTTATGTTTCATTTAACAAATACAATGTTTAAGACATCATTACCTGGAATGGATGATATATTAAAGCAAAATCCAGAATTAATGCAACAATTTGCTAAAGCAGCAGTAAATACACCTAAGAGTGAACCTGAACCACAGGGTATGGGAGGTATGGGTGGTATGCCTGGAATGGGTAATTTAATGAGTGGATTAATGGGTGGCATGATGGGTGGTGGCGGTCCTATGGGAAATCCAATGGGCAATCCTATGGCAGCAATGTCAGGAAATATGCCAACAGGTCCTAAGATGCCACCAAAACGTAGTGAAATGAAAGGAAGTGATGATATAGATGATATTATTAATAATATGAATATAGATACAGATAATATTGATTTAGATAATATATCAATTGTGAGTGGTGATAGTGGTGGTGTTACATTGAATATTTAATTAGATTGAATTTCATTTTTCATTTTCACCCCTATCCATTTCCATCATTTTAACTTTATTTATAAGACCATTTAATTCATTTTGAATATCTGTTGTTGTTATTTTTTTTTTCTTTTTATTTTTCATATCTTCAGTATCTGTAAATGCTTCACTTACAAATAATATGAATATTATAGTTAATGTCACTGCTGCTAATATATCTCTTGTGGCAGCAAAAAAAGCACAAAAAACAATAAATCTTCTAAAGTTTTGACTATTTATAGTTTTTTTTTGTTCTGGTGTTAATTCATCAATTAAAAATCTGGCACCAATATTCATAGTAATCATAACAACACCAATAAAATATTTGTTTTCTGCAAAATTTTCAATCATAGATTTTGTAGATTTGCTCATATATTTAATATTTATATTTTTTTTATATTATATAAATATAATTATATGTCATCATTAAATTTTTGTAGTTTAGAAGATGCTTTTAATAATAATACTACTAAATTAAAAAAAAAAGGAAAAAGCAGATATGCTAAAGTAGATGATAAAATAGATGATACTACATTAGAAAAAATACTAAATAGAGGTCGAGAAATAGAAACAGATGTTAAACAGGGTGAACCGAGACCTAAAATGAGTACAGATATGGATTATGTAAATAGTATAGCAGATACATATGATGAAAACAGTTTATTTGTACAAAATCGTGAAAAAGATTTATTATCAGAAATGAATCGTGATGCTAAACCTAATGACATTCAAAATACAAAAAATATGGAATCAAAAAAAGAAATGGAAGAAATGAGAATGAATATATTAGAATTATCTAAGGCTGTAAAAGATTTAGCAGAAAATATTAATAAACCTGATGTTGAACCAGAAGTAAGAGAATCTAAACCAGAGGTAAGAGAATCTAAACCAGATGTTAAAGAAGGATATGTAAATTATAATATTGATTCAAATATTGTTAAAAACTTTAAAAATAAAATAACATTTGATAATGATCAATTTAATGAATTATTATTGTATATATTTACTGGAATATTTATATTGATAATGATTGATTATATATTTAATTTAGGCAAAAAAGCATTTTAATGATTTCAATAAAAATAAAATATTATAATTAATATAAATGAGTAATATCTGTATGCATACACCTAATGTTGTCAATTATAATAAAGGAACTTTAGAAGGAGAATGTATGATTAAAGCATATACAAGTTTAGATCAAAATTATTTTAATTATAATGATTTTAATAATAAAGCAAAAGATTATCCTTTTCCTGGTGTAGTTCCATCTGGATCAGCAACCGGTTCGTGGCCTTGTAGAAATCAAGAATCTTGTAATTTTTTTGATAAAAATAATCCAATTATTCCAGAATATATTAGGAGAATTGATTTATTAAGTCTACCGCCCAATTAATGTTTTTTTTAAATATTTGTTTAAATATAAAATGAAGATAGATATGGAACAACTTTTTGTAGGAATTGTAATATTAATCTTATTATATTACACTTTTAAACATATCTCTGGAGCATCTAGATCAGTGTATCATGTTAGACCAAGTGTTCCTTGGAATAATGTATTATATGGAAAAGCAAATTCTAGACAAAACAAAAGAATACCATTACCTTATCCACATTTAACTGGCAAAGGACCACGTGTACCTCATGGTGCACCTGAATGGCTTATCTAAAGCCATACGTTACTCTGAATGGCTTATCTAAAGCCATACGTTACTCTGAATGGCTCATTTAGATAGTAGATTTAAAGTTATAACTATATTATTTATTTAAGATGCATATTACAATTTTAGAAAATATTAAAGATATTTCTAAAAAAGATAAGTTTATTAATCTATACAATTTAAAATTTATTGATAAATATAAATGTTACAATATATTTGATACATATATACATAGTAATAGTAAGAGTATAAATTTTGAAAAATATAAATACATTAATGATAAAAAATATAATATAGAAAATATAGCACCATTTTCATTTTATGATGTACATGATGAATCAATATATGAAAAATATATGAATGATAAATATATATTAAAATGTTACAAAAATCGTTTAATATTAGAATTAATCGATAAATAAAATATTAATAGTATATATATGGATTTAAAAGGAAATGATATATTATTGTTCGTATTAATATTAATTGTTCCATTTTATTTATATTTTAATAAAGATGGTTCAAATTTACTAAATAAACTAAAATTATACTTTGGAATAGTTGATAATTCTAGTATAGATTTATATAATCGTAATAATGATAGTGCTATATCCAGTACTAATTATAAAAATGTTGGTGGTAAACCAGTTGTAAATATTATTAGAGATAAAGGACAAGTCACTGGTGAAAATACAATGTATTATAAACCACAATATATACCAAAAGATACAATGGGTAAAAATGATTTAGGTAGCACAGAATATAGATTTGGACAATTTGAATCAAATAAACCAAGTAAAGCATGGGTCGATTATAATATATCACAATATCCAGGATATTATAAAAGCGATTTTACTAGCAATATTTATGATTTAAAACAATTTTTTGATAATGAAAATGTATATAGAGAATTACCAGACAATAGAAAATATTATGATATGAAACGCCCAAATTGTCCAAGTTGTTACACTGATGTAAATGGAACAAATGTTTGTAATTTTAACAATAAATTAGAGAAAGTTCCAATATCATTATATAATGTTGGACCAGATGGTAAAAGTAGTATTAAAAATGTAGTATCTGAAGAAATGAATACGATTAATGGAGAGTCATATATAGCATATAATTATGAAAATGAAAAGGCAATGAATGGATCTAATTTTTATGGGGATGTTCAGGGTGTAATTTATAGCAATGATTCGCAATTAAGATCATCAAATTACAATAAAAATGACATTCAAACTTGTTTATAAATATATACATTTCTCGTTTATTGGTAAATTATAAGTATTACACCATTTTATTGCTTTATCTATTTGATATTTATTTGGTTTATCTAGGTATATATTGTTTGAATTTATTTTATCTAAAACATCATTTATATTATTTTTTTGAATATCAATATATATATCATTGTAAAATTGTAAATCATTTAAGAATGATTCAGGAATATGTATATTTAATATTTTATTATCATATTTTTCATATAATAAGTCTATAATATTTTTGTCATATAGATAATTTTGACAAATTAAATATTTTTCTGAATTTGTATTTCTACTAGTATATGGTTTAATGATTGAAATACTGTCATAGCAAAGATATAATAAATATACTAATTGTATTGTTGAAGTATTAAAGATATCAAATATCTTTATTATTAAATTACCTGAATTTTTTTGTAATTGTAAAGAAAGTAATACTTCATGATATATAAAATTATATGATTCATTTTCTTGATTTGTATAATTTTTAGAATAATCTATACCTCCATCACAAGTAATACAATCAATAGTATTTTCTCCTATAATATTTAAAAATATCTTTATATTGTCTTTATTACATATATCGCCAGTTCCATCACCATCTAATAATTCTATTTTATCTTTATTTGTTATTTTATAATTCCATATAGGAACACTTTTATCATCTGATATAAGAGTTATACCATATATTTTTTTAATATTTTTGTAATTATCATATAAACATTGTATAAAACCCCCAGGTCCTTCTGCAATAGATACAACTTTATTTATATTTTTTATATTAAAATCATTTAGTATTTCATATAATTTAAAATAAGATCTACTAACTGGTTGTATATTACATATATTCATACTCATATTATAATTTGTATAAATATATTCATAATCATTAATAAATTTTTTATATTTATCCCATTTAATAATATGTTTGTCTATATTATTTTTGCATTCTACTAATATATCATAATACTTCTTAAAATATATTAAATTGTATTTACAGTAATCTCTAATTATACATCTTTTGTGATTTTCATTTAATTTATATAATTTCATAATTATTATATTTATTTTAATTTTAAATCAAAAAGTATATTGTAAATATTTAATAATATATACTCATAATATATTAATTTATTATAACTCATTAAAAAAAAAACTTCAATATCACATAAAAATTTAATACAAGAATATTTTTTATTTTTTGTTATTTCAAATATATCTATTATTTCATTTATTAATATCTTTATCGTATCTACAAATTTTATATTTAATGTACACAATATGTAAGATAATTCTTTTATTTTTTTATAATTTATTTTTTTACATAAATAATCTTGAAATATATTATTACTAATAATTTTTAAATTTTTTGTATCTTTTTTAACATTATATCTTATATTTAAACATATACTTTCTAATTTATTGTAAATTTTACACTTGTTATTACAAAAAAATAAGAACTTATTATTATTTTTTTCAATTATAGAAAATAAATATGGTTGTATTTTTTCATTATAATCAATATTTTTAAATATTATATACTGTTTATCATTATTAAAAATATTTTTTTTATTTATTATATAATTTAAATATATTTTAAAATTATTTATATCTTCTTTTTTAATTATAGATATATCAAAAATTATATAATCTATATTTATTATAATATCTATATTATTTTCCACTATTTTTTTTGATTTTTTATTGCTTATTAAATTTATTATATATTCAGTATTTTCACAATTATATAATATTATATTTGGATGATCATTGTGAGACAATAATTTATTTAAATCATACATATATATATGTTTGTAAAATAACATTTAAATATATAAAATATCAATGTATTTGTTAAATATAAAAAAAAAATTAATAATAGATCAGATACATATTAAATATAATAAAATATACAATTTATATAATATATATTATAAGACTGATTATATAAAATGTATTGGTATAAGTATAGATATAAAAATTAAAAAATATAAAAAAATTAATCATTTATACTATATAATTATAGATGATTTAGAAACATTAAAAATATTATACGATATAGAAAAATATATACAAAATTTTGTAAATTTATTTAATATAATAAGATATGATAAAAAAGAAAAATATATAATATGCAATAGTATAGATAATAAAAATTTAATAAACGTAGAAAATATTACAATATATATGAAAAATATTAAGTATAAAAATTATAATTACGTCCCTATATTTTATATTTTATAAATATATTAAATATATGAATGATATAAATAATATTTATTTTAGATTAATAGCAAATCATGAACACTTAAAATCTAAAAATATTATAAATAAAACTGATTATTTAAAATTATATATTGAAAAGAGATTTAATACTGATACTAAAACAATAAATAATTTGATAAATCATATTGAAAATATGATAGAAAATATAAATTTAGAAAAGTTTATTATAAATACTGTTGTTGAAGATATTATTACAAATATAGAAAATGCAAACATATATTGAAAAATATATTATGGATGATATCTTTAAAACATTAAAATCTCATAAATCCAAATACGATATAGATGATAAATTATTTGAAAAAATATGTAAAATGAGAATTAAAACATATATGAAACAAATAAATTTTAAAAATGTCAAAATAGATAAAAAATACAGTAGTTTAAGTATTAAAAAAAAGAAAAATATTTGTAAATGTAGAACATGGTCTAACGGTTATGGTTTACAATGTAGTAATACTATTAAAAAAAATGATTTATGTAAAACACACAATAATATGTTAGATAAATATGGCGTATTAAGATATGGTTCAACTGATTTACCTAAACCTAGACACGATTTTATAGATGATAAACTTTTAAATTGGAAATAGTAAATATTATAAAAAAATATTTAAATCATATTCAATATTTACATATTTGTTTTTACTAACTAATAAATCTTTTGCCATATTTAATGGTATATTTCCATATTTATGTAAAAATAAACCTACTATTGTTGGTGATATAGTATTACCATCATGACAGCAAATTAATATATTATGATTTATAAAGTTATCATATATATATTTTAATATTTTTGATAAATTATTTTTAATTATTGGTATATCTGTATGAAAATTTAATATATTTGATACTGGTATTCTAGTTTTTTTTAAATCTAAATCAATAAAAGGATAATCTATAGTAAAATTCAAAACGATATCTATATCGTATTTTTCATATAATTTTTTTTCAAATGATGTTTTAATATCACAAACATATATTCCATCTATATATTGAATTAGCATTAATTTGAAAAATATTTAAAATTAAATTGATAAACATATATTGGAATATGGATTATGATGCATTATTCGATAGATTTGAAGAAAAATTACCAGATACAATAAAAAATTGTTGTGATAATAATGATAATTATATTTTACAAAAATCTATAATCATATGTAAATCATGTAATTCTACTGTATCTAATATAATAGATAGCCCTGAATGGAGATTTTATGGAAGTGATGACAGTAAAAACTGTGATCCTACTAGATGTGGTATGGCAGTTAATTTATTATTGCCTGATTCATCTGTTGGAACAAATATTAATCGCGGTTCTAATAAATCAGGAATGTATCAAGTCAAACAATATCAAAATTGGACTAGTATGACATATAAAGAACGTAGTAGATATAAAATATTCAAAGATATAGAAAGTATATGTAATAAAAACAATATACCAAATATTATTATAACAGAATCAAAATCATTATATAAACTTGTATGCGAAACAAAAATATCAAGAGGTAATAATAGAAAAGGTATTATTGCAGCATGTGTATATTTTGCTTGTAAAAATTGTAATGTTGGTCGTAGTAGTAAAGAAATTGCTGAAATGTTTGATATAAAAATAAGTGTATTTACAAAAGGTTGTAAAAATTTTCAAAATGTACTACAATTAAGTAAAGAAAAAAGTAGAGTTGATGTTTCTATATCTATTAGTCCTTTTGATTTTATTGATAGATTTTGTAATAATTTAAATATGAAAATTACAGATATTAAAACTATAAAAAATTTAGCAAAAAAAATTGAAACTTTAAATATTATTAATGATATTCGTCCAGATTCGTTTGCTTCTGGATGTATATTATATTATTGTATTGAAAATGATATAGATTATAATAAAACACATATATCAAATTGTAGTAAAATTTCTGAAGTAACAGTAAATAAATCTTATAAAAAAATATTAACTTTTAAAGATAAATTATCTTAAATTTTTACATATACTTTTTAAATAGAAAAAAGAATATACCAGCAAGTAATGCTTTTATCATTAAACCATAAATACTTATTGAACCATCAGCATTTAAAAACAAAGATAGTTTTGTAGAAGTTAATATACCATTTGTTTGAGGTAATAACATAATTAATGTTAAAAACATTACAATACCAGGTTCACGAATATCACGCTTAATTTTATCTGTCATACTCAATTCTTCGACTTTTTCTTTTTCTTTCATTTGCTCTTCCATCATTTTTTGTTGCATAATTTGTTGCTGTTGCATCTGTTGCTGTTGCATCTGTTGCTGTTGCATCTGTTGCTGTTGCATCATATTTGGTGGCATCATATTTGGTGGCATCTGTTGTCCTTGTGGCATAGGTTGTCCTTGTGGCATTTGCTGTGGCATAGGTTGTCCTTGTGGCATCTGTTGCTGTTGTGGCATTTGTCCTTGTGGTGGTCTTTGCTGAGGTGGTCTTTGCTGTTGCTGAGGTGGTTGTTTGCTAGGTTCTTCATCTCCATTTAATTCACTAATAATACTATCTACAATATCTTCTTCTTCTTTAGATAATTCAACATTTAAATCATCTAATTTAGTTTCTTTTCCACTCATTTATTTAAAAAACTTATAATTTATTCATTATATAAACGCTTACATTATTATCATAAAATCTGGATTAAATGATGACCACAACAATTGAATTAATATTATTCCCAAAATGATTGATATCATATCTTTAATATATTCTTTCATATAATATTCTTATATTATTTTTTTTCTAAAATAGTTTTAGGTTTCATTGAAACATATTTATACATTATCATAATTAAAATTGTTAAAAATAATGTTTCATAATTTATAAAATCTCCGAGTTTCATTTATATTATATCTACTATTTTATTTTAAAAAATCTGCTGACATTGGCAATGGTATATCGCTTTTTAATTGTCTAGTAATATCTATAAATATATTATCGGTATAACCTGGATAACCATTTACATTTGTAACCATATTTTTCAATTTTATCATATTTAAATGATAATCTAATGGACATAAATTTGTATACAAATCTCTTAAATCCATCTTTACATTATTCTTATTACTATAATTTTTTGTATCGAATATACTTTTTATACTTGAACCACTTATATCTGAATCATGTATTTCTGTTGCTGAAGCATTTTTTTCTGGTGTTGTTGATGCATTTAAATCAGTTTGTGAAGCATTTGTTTGATATCCTACACTAAAATTTTCTTTAACTATTTTAATATTGAATATTTGTATAAATATATTTTGTAAAACTATTATCAAAAATATACTACAGAATATATAAAATATAGTTTTCAACATATAAAATAATAAATATAATAAATATAATAAATATAATAAATAATATATATATATATGAAGTAGTATATCTTTTATATTTTGATAATTACGATAAGGTTAATGATAAATATATTAAATATAAAAATAAGAATAATTTATATCAAGTATGTAAATTCATTCTTATCCATTTATTACACATCCATTTTTCTCCAGTATTTGGCGGTAATCCAGCATGAAATGATTTATCTCTTCTACCAGTATTATCATCATTTAGATTAAAAAATAATACTGCTTTGCCAGTTTTAGGTTTAGCTTTAATATTACGTTTTGGAAAATCTGTTTCACCACCAGTAAAATTATCATTTAAATAAAATATAAATGTTGCATATCTTAAACCACCTCTAGTATTAATATCATTTTTACATATTTCTTCTGAAGGATCACAAGAATCATAGTGAGCATCATATTTTTGTGTTGATTTGTAATTGACAACTTGTAAATTTTCATAATTTTCTATTGGTATTTCTAAATAACTATATACTATACTGTCAATTTTTTGTAATAATGGATGATTTGATGATAAAAATACATGGCTACTTGTTCTACCAGGATGAAATTTATCTGCGCTTAATACAGCACTTTTAGTGATTTTTGGTTTTGCCATTTCTATAATCATATTACATTCACTAGGACTCAATAAATCATCAAATTCATATACTCTTTCTCTATCATATTTTAAACTACATCTATTAATAGGTGATAAATTCGCATAATTTTGTTTATTTAAATAATTATACAACCACCATAATAATAATAGTAGTATAACAATAAATGCTAAAATTCTTATATAAAATTTCATATAAATATTAAAAAGAAAAAAATATAATAATTTAAGCCATTGAAGCAGATGCTAATGAATGTGTATAAGGGTTTTCTCTGAATGGATTCAATAAATCTGGATTTATCTGCTCTATTAATAAGTCAGCATCATCTAATTGATATTTATCTCTTGTTAATTGACAAGAATCATCTTTAGATAGTTTAGTATATACTTTTGTTAATCCAGTTTGATATTGTGTCATATAATCACTATCTAA
>Ga0115562_1002463_pt1 | contig 12819 bp, 16 predicted proteins | sample COGITO_mtgs_1105_6_FD_87200 | JGI IMG/M metagenome (GOLD analysis project Ga0115562, IMG submission 87200) | Pelagic marine microbial communities from North Sea - COGITO_mtgs_110516 | ecosystem: Environmental > Aquatic > Marine > Epipelagic | place: Germany:Helgoland, sampling site Kabeltonne...
CCCGCGCAGCCAGCCAGGGCTCCGATATGTGACGTCTACGCCCTGTCAGGCTGCGCTACCGTCAGCGCCTGTGGTGACATTTCTGCTTTGCGCAACCGGTGACATTTCTGAATGGCGTTTACACGCCAATTTCCATCGCTTTAAGGAATCTGCACTGCAGCATACTGCCAATTGAACAAGTATCAGTATCGACCGACATTGCGAGACCCAGTTTAGGGCCCCCCCAGACCGGACATTGGTGCGCGTTGCAGCATCGGGGACTCTGGGCTCCTTTGGGACCTTCGCTGCGCAGTTGGCGAATTGGTAAGATGCGGACAAAGTGCGCTTTCGCTGCATCTGCACCAATAGCTGCTTTGACTGGTCCAGCACTAAGGTCATGGAATGATTCCTGCTAAGGCCTGTGGTCCTCGCCGAAAACCAAGAAGTATGCGCTACGTTTAACTCCCTATTGAGCAGTTCGTTAAAATGTGGCCATCGAAAACCTAGTGGATATCATCCATATTTGCAAAAAACTCATCTCGATGATTGCTGCGCGGAAATGGTTCCGCAGGCGCGGTAACGCCTAAGAAATCGCAAATTGGAGCCCAGCCCTCCGCTGGATCAAAAATCAAGAGCCGTTCGGCAGCCAGAGTCTTTTTGACTTCATCTTCGTGGCTTTTAAATTTTTTGATGAGGGCGGCCGGCGACCAATCGTCACCGATACTTCGGGTTACCGCGCGCTTGGCCATTCGAGACACTGGACGCGCCGGCTCGGGCAACTGCTCCGGTTCATCGATCACCTTGAGAATGGTTTCCGAGATGCTGGCGTACCAGCTTTCAGGACTACGAGTCGTCAGAATGAATTTAGCGTCCGGATAGGTTTGCGAAAGTTCCTCCCAAAATCCAGCTACAGGCCAGTCGACTGCCGAGCGGTTTCCTTTGAAAATAGCATGCCAGTCTGCCTGTCCATCTAACGCCGCGTTCCACAGCGGAACCAGCCGCTCCTGATCATTTGCGACTTCCCACATGTGATGGCAAACCCCATAACCAAGTTCTTCCAAAGCAAGCTTCAGCGAATTTGTTGCGGTGCGCCCCCATCCGGCGCCAATAACTTCGAGAGACATAACCTAAGCCCTTCTACAATGATTGTTTATATGGATATAACACATGTTGACGTCTTGCGTCAGGCAGAGAGAGAACAGCCGTAACGGAGATTGCGGGTCAACCGAAATAGTGTGTCTCCTGCAGGAAGCACATGTACTCCTGCTTCCTTCCTAGACCGTTTAAAAACACCCAAGTTAGCGTAAATTTGCAATTGTAATGACTTCGAAATCTCTAAAAACTACCTGGCTGGTAGAGCGAAAATGCCGTTAGTATCCGCGCCGATTTGATTACTGAATCGCGAAAAAAGTGAGCTTTCGCAGCAAGCTCAGCAACGTCGGCTTTGGGAATAATCGCCGTGTGCAGCAAGCGACCAATTCTGGGCGAATTAAGCTAGGCACTACGGCGCAGGCCCACACGTTGTGGCCAAAGCGAAGGAAGATATTAGGGAATCACTTCTTCTAATTCAAACAAGTTCCCCCAGAGGTCTGCAAAAAACGCCAACTTGCGGCCGATCGCTTCGACCTCAAATGGTTCGGCGACAATTGCCACATCGCGAGATCGAAGGTCTTCGACTGTCTGTTCAACTGAAGAAACCGTGAAACAAAAATGGTGAAATCCAGTGGTGGTAAATGAGTTGGGAAAGTCGGCCGTGGCCCGTTCACCAATTTGAGGGTCATTTCCGCCGACCACTTCGATGATGCAACGATCGTCATTTGCAGCCGCCAAATATCCCATGTCGACGTTTAGCATTGCCTCGTGCCATTCATGAACGACACGAAAATCGAGTTTATCAATGAACCACTGCTTCGCCTCGCCGTAGTCAGGCACGCGCAGGCAGAAATGGCTGGCACGTAAAGTTGCCAAAGGCGCTGTCGGATTTCTCGGTGGGATCTTGAAATTTGGCATCTGATTCTCCTCACTCTCTAGTATACCATATCTGGACTGCCTCAGAGACCACGCCGAAGAGTCAATAGGCTTCGGTCTGCACACTGGGCGCTGCGCTTGTCGTCATCGAGGTTGTTGGTGAGATGTCCGACGCGAAGGATCAGCAATTGTTTGCAATGCAAATTCCCTTACCGTTCTGGTCTTGAAGCCGACCTTCGTGCAACCCGCAGCATCAGGCAAAATGGGCTCCAAGCCGACCTTCGCTGCAGTCTGAACGAAGGTCCGCTCTGGACCGATCGCAACTAGTTTGAATCAACCAATCCCATCATCGAACGTTGAAACTAGTTTCAGCATCTTGCTGATGACGCGATCAATAATACGTTTGCGCTCTAGGAATTTCGGTTTCTCTTGCAACGCTTCCACGACCGCACCTTGCAGGGGTGTCTTCCCCGAGAAATGATACTGCTCGATCATGGACTTGAATGCTTCAGGTGGCCATGAGCCCTTGTGCACTCCAAAACAAGATTGCAATTATTCATGACTGATCGTCAACTTACCGAGCACTTATCCTTTGAGTCGGCTGCAAGTTAACTTCGACTTAGCTGCGAGTTAACTTCGACTTAGCTGCGAGTTAACTTCGACTTAGCTGCGAGTTAACTTCGACTTAGCTGCAAATTTACCTCTAGTGGGCTTCTAATCGACTCTCTTGCCCTCGCGTGGGGATGTCGGGAAGCTGTCCCGCGTGTTCTTCGCTGTATATCCCCAAGTATCTGGAAATCGCTTTGCTACAATATGAATGAGGGCTTTTGCGTCACCTGGGCCACCTCTTGCTGTATCCACCAAGCGTTTGGTCCAATGCGCTGTAAGACATGTCCACGCGAGCTGGCAGGCCTCATCGAACTCATCGTATCGATTTGCCCAGTTGTACATAGTTGAGAGCGAGATGCCGATCTCCGCGCACCAATCCTCTGGAAATTGGCCGAGGCGAGCGAGAGCCACGACGCGCTCGCAATAACTGGAGCGATACTTGAGCGCATTGTTGGCGCGTGGATCCACCGATGTCGGTACAATGTTGGACCGCTTTCCGCTGTGCTTCATGTCTTCGTCTTTCGGCGGAGGTTAGCTATTGAGCTAAACGAAGATTTGAGGTGGAACACGCTAGCGAACGGTTCGGCGTGTTTCTTTGACTTAGACATCGATATTGCGCTGCGCTAGCCGTTCTGCAGTGACTAAACCCATTGAGAGCAACGTTCTTGCCTTCTGCGCAGATATACTTTGGGGTGAGCAGAACCCATTTCCATTTATCATTTCAGCCAAGGCGCCCAAGCGTTCTTTCCCCGTGGTGACTTTTCGAGGCGCAGGAGAGACGCGTGCGCGTTCCATTGCCTGATTTAGCCCCGCAGGGCTAAATGTAAGTTTATCAATGTGCTTTGTATGAGTCTTTGCAGCTTCGATAATCTGCTCTATTGAAAGGCCGTCTTTTTTCCATTGAGCGATAGCCTCTTGTCCGTTCTTCCAATCGGGTGGGGCATAAACCATTTCGTCATACCCCGCGGCCCTTAGCACTCGAATATGCTCGTCGTTGGTTAGCTCAGCGGTTGCTGCTGCTGATGATGATGAATTCGTAAATTCATTGTCATCTTTTTGGGTCTGGGTCTGGGTCTGGGTTTGGGTCTGGTTGTTGCCTTGATGTTCGACTTTTGTTGCGTCTTCCGTTGGAACAGCCGTTGATGCTAGTTTGTTTTTTTTCCGTGCCTTAGACCTTGCAGACTCTTTTCCCGCGGCCGATTTTTGGGCTACCATTTTGGCCACTCTTTCGCGTTCAAATGATAGTCTGTTTTGTGTCCAACCCTGAGGTGTCTTTGTCCAAAACGCCATAATCGTCGGCTTGAGAGTTTTCCATTTTTTTGGTGACAGATTTACCAAGATCGCGAGACGCTTGTCACAGTCTGGAAGCGCGCAGTTTGGGGTCCGCCAAGCAAACATGAGAAATTGTAAGTATATTCCATGTTCTTCATTTGTGAGATGCCGGGTGTCCGCAATGTAGGCATCTGTGTGAAATGGGAGCGATGGAAACTCAGCCACGAGACGGCCCCAAGCGTGCATAGAACAGGTCTGCCAACGAGGTTTGCACGCGTGCCTCAGTGAGTATAGATAAGGATGATTTTCCGGCAAAGTTCGTTAAGGCACTGAGTTTTATAATATTTTCATCAACAATTCGATTGTATGGTTGTTTTGATGAAGGTTTTTGGTTTGGGTTTTTTAACTGTAAGGCTAAACGATTAGGTGTTCTGAGTGTCATTTTCAACATTCCCAATTTGCGGGGTCAAATCGCTGAGATTCAGCCCAAGCGTTCAGGTCGGATCCACGATAGATGACTTTGCGTCCCAGCTTGTAGAACGCTGGTCCCATGCCTTTGTGCCGCCATTGAGCAAGCTTGTCGCGATCGCCGATCAGATCGAGATCGGTATCGCCTAGTACGTAATTTCGGTGTTCGTCGAAGAGGTTTGCCATTATTCAGCTCCGTGTAGTGGCTGTCATTGGCTCCCAATTATGAGCAGTTTCGGTTCATTTGAAATAGCGCATTTTCGACGTAAATTCACTTTTTGTAATTCTTGCTGAGGCATTTTTCGATTTTTCGTATGCCGGAAGCCCTTTGTGTGGCTCTGCTATCGAGTTCTTTCTTCACGGCCACCGCGAGAGGATTTATCTTTACTCTACCGTTTTTGGTCATGAACGATTTGAGATCCATGCCCTCTGCAATGTTGATGATCACTCTTTCGTCTTGTTTGGCGATTTGGACCTGTCGCGCTTTTGTGCCGCCCCCGGTGCTCGTTTAAGCCACCTTTCGTTCGAAGGCGACAGGGCTTTTCCAACCCAGTGCTGAGTGGCGTCGGCGTGGATTGTAGAAGCCATTGATGTATTCGAAGATCGCCATCTCAGCTTGCCGCCGTGTTTCCCATGATCGCCGCCAGATCAGCTCGGCCTTGATGGTTTTGAAGAAGGTCTCAACGGCGGCGTTATCGTAGCAATTACCCTTTCCGCTCATGGACACCTTGAAGCCGTGCTGGAGCAGTATCTTCTGGTAGTCGTGCGAACAATATTGCGACCCGCGATCCGTGTGATGGATGCAGTCCTTCGGTGGTGACCTGAAGGCTATCGCCATCTTCAGCGCCCTGATTGCCAGGTCTCGCTTCATCCGGTTACTGACCGCCCAGCCGATCACGCGCCGAGAATGCAAATCCAAAATCACAGCCAGATAAAGCCACCCTTCACGCGTCCAGATGTAGGTAATGTCACCAGCCCACTTCTGGTTTGGTTGATCTGCTGAGAAGTTACGATCCAGCAAGTTCGCGGCGATGTTGAACTTGTGATTACTGTCAGTCGTGGCCTTATGTTTGCGCGTTCGGACAACAGATATGCCGTTCTGGCGCATCAAACGGCCAACACGGCGATGCCCGACATTCAGGCCAATCTCTTTGAGTTCTTCTGTCATCCTGGGACGGCCATAACTGCCCAGACTGAGACGTGATTGTTCCTTGATATGCGCCAGCGTGACCAGATCAGATCGCTGTCGACGGTCGGCAGGACGGCTGCGGAACGCACGGAAACCACGAGGACTGACATCCATGACCCGGCACATACGACCAATGGAAAACGCAGATCGGTGCTCTTCGATAAACCTAAACCTCACGGCTTTTGGCTCGCGAAGAACACCGTGGCCTTTTTTAAGATTTCCCTTTCCTCCTTCAGAATGCGGTTCTCGCGGCGCAGCCGATCATTCTCTTGGATGAGGCTCAAATCCTCTTTCGACACCACGTCAGTTTCTCGGTTTGCCGTGATCCACTTGTTCAGCGTCGACATGCCGACACCCAGATCGTCAGCCACCTGCCTGCGCGTCAGCCCACTGCTCAACGCGATCCGCACCGCGTCCTTGCGGAATTCGTCCGTCCGTTTCAGTCCCATAGTCAATCTCCTTTGTTGCAGTAAATGCTATCAAAGGAGCGGCATCAAACCGCGACAGGTCCAATTTGCACCCTCGCTTGGGTTGCTGCCGTCGTGTTTGCTGATTTGGTAAACTTCTCACCCAAAAGAGCCTGCCGCTCAAACTTCAAGAACCAGTTCATCTCGAACCACAGAGCACCGACCAGGAAATTGTTTGGCGTCACATCGAGGTGATACATGATGCGAGCGAGATATCCGGCCTCAGACAGATGTTCACCAGAAGCAATGACCCGATCGATGAGAGAAAGCGCTCTGTTTCTGGCCAAGTCATCTAGCGGCGGCTGGTCTGCTTGGGTTGTCGGTCCACTCTTTGAAAGGGCTCGACTGACAACTTGCCGGATGTCCGCTTCAAGATCGTCGCCTTCAAGCCATCCCAATTCATTCAAACGGGCTTCAACCTGGTTACGTACGTCCTCAGCATAATACGAGGCGTTATCAAAATTGCTCAACCCATGTCGGACGCAGTAATCAAGGTGCTCTTTGACTAACTTCTTCGCGGCATCACGATCGTTGTCATCTGGTGGGTAGTGCCCATCCAAAGTAACCATGAAATTCCGAGCGCCGACCACATAGCGTATCGTGGTTCTAGCCGGAGTTGTCGTTGGATCTGACCTAGATACATCAAGAATTATGAACTCATCTGTCATCAGGAGCTACCAGCAACATATTTCGACCAAGACTGCATAAGTAATCTTCGTCGACCGAGGAGATCAGAGCGCGCATACGCGCGTTCCACGTTTGATCCCACCTTGTGCGCTAAGCTCATCTCGGCCACTTCCCGTGGTACATCCGCCACTTCAGACGCCCAATCCCGGAATGTCGAACGAAAGCCATGGACAGTGACACCTTCAACCCCCATCCGCCGCAAGAGCATGAGCATTGCCATATTGGACAAGGGCTTGTGCCGTTTCTGGCCTTCAAACACGTATTCGGATTGTAGTGTTCTCAGAGGCTCTAGAATGGCCAACATTGCCGGTGTCAATGGTATGCGATGATCTTCACCGGTCTTCATGCGGATCGCAGGGCAAGTCCAAATGAATTGCTCAATGTCCAACTCATTCCAACGCATGCCTAATACCTCGCTTGTGCGAGATCCCGAGAGACATGTGAACATGAGTGCCTTGGCGGCCATCGCGTTTCGGCCTGCTAAGTCAGTATAGAATGCCGGAACGTCTTGCCACTGCATTGCTTTGTGATGAACTGGCTTTGCTTTAACAGTAGGCAGGACTCGAGCGTCCTTGATCGCGGTGACTGGGTTTTCACCATCGCGGAATCCTTTTGACTTTGCGACATCCAGTACGATTTTAAGTCGTTGAGACAATCGTCGTGCCGTTTCATGCTTGTCTGTCCAGATGGGTGATAGGCACATCAGCACCTCAGGTTGACCGATGCTATCAACTGGCATGCGCCCTATCTTTGGAAAAGCATAGTCACGCAGTGTGTTGATCCATTGCTGGCCATGCTTGGCGTTTTTCCAAGTTGGCATTCGGTCGATATGTACTTGTTGGGCGATTTCAGCAAAAGTCGGGACTTCGCGCTGCGCGTTGAAGCGCGGGTTCAAGCCCTGCTTTGCCATGCGCCGGTATTCCAGCGCGCGGTCACGGGCTTGGTTAATTGTGACAACATCCGCACCCCCAAGTCCGAAATCCGTGCGCAAGGGTGCGCCTTGTTTGTTTTTTTGACCTTTGACAGTGACGCGCACAATCCAGCGCCGCGCGCCTGATGGATCAACCACAAGATAAAGTCCGTTGCCGTCGCCATGTCGCCCCGGACCCAAGTTTTCGACCAGTTTCTTTGTCAGTTTGCCGGATAGAGTCATCTAAAATACCACACTTCATACCACTCAAGGAAATGATACAGGGCAAATCGAAAGAAATCCAACACAAAGAACGGGTGCCAATAAACTCAATAAAACAAACCAAAAGGGCCGCTCAAGGCGACCCAATCTAATCCGTAAAAAAGGTATGCTGGCGGAGGAGGTGGGATTCGAACCCACGGTAGACTTTCACCTACGTCGGTTTTCAAGACCGGTGCATTCAACCACTCTGCCACTCCTCCGACAACGCCCTGTTAGCGGGTCATTTATGATTCGAAAAGCCCTACAAGCTCTGGGGAATTCCGCCGACAAATTAAGCTAGAGCCTTCCAATACACCCCAACGGGCGCTATCGTTGCGTTCAACGCTATATGGACGGGTTTTTCGCGATATAGTCACGTCCGTAAAAAGGGTGTGGAGCAGCAATAATTACAGCTGAAAACAGCTGAACGGCGCGTATAAAAGGGGCAAGGAATGACAGGTATTTGGGTTGTGAACGCAAAGAGGTGGCCAATCTCGGTGGCGTTAATTGGTGCCATGGGGTTGGCAGCCTGCGATGAAAACGGGGAATTTGCATTCCCTGCGGCCCAAAGCGGTGCTGCGACGGCCTCTGCGCCTTTGCCCGCGAATGCCTTAAACCAGCGGGTGCAGCGCGATATAGACATTGAACGCCCCGAGATATTTTCCGTCAGGGATGATGGCCTTTGGGATGGGCGCCCGTCGCTTGGCGGTGTTTGGGTCGCGCATCCTGACGTGGTCGATCCAGAGCGTGTTGTGATCCGCAACACGGAAACTGGCCAATCAATCGTTGGAGCTTTGTTCCGGCGCGAACGTGAAAACCCGGGCCCGCTGTTGCAGGTTTCATCGGATGCCGCTGATGCATTGGACATTTTGCCCGGCGCGCCGACCCTTCTGGAAGTGGTTGCATTGCGCCGCGAAGAAGTTGTTGAGGATGCGGCGGAAGCGCCTGCTGAGAATGCAGTTGTGGCCAGTCTTGCGACACCTGTTACAGTCGAAGCAACCCCACTGGATGACGCAGCACCTGCGACAGAAGACGATGCGACGATTGCACCCGCTGCCGCAGCCACCGCTGCAGTGGTCTTGCCACCCGCGCTTGAAGCAGCAACAGCTGCTGCTGAACAGTCAACCGCCGCGGCCGCCGCTGTTGCGACCGAAACGGCGCAAGCAGTTGCTGACACTAGCGAGACAGTCGATGTTTCAGCAGTCCTCGCACCTGCGCCTTTGCCGCAAGGCGCGCAGGCCCAGATTGGTGTGTTCAGTATTGAAGGCAACGCCAATAGTGCCGCGCAATCCATCATCGCGAGCGGCATAGAAGCAACTGTCGCCCCGCAAGAAGTGGGTGGTCGCACCGTTTGGCGCGTTGTTGCAGGTCCGGTGACGGACACGGGCGATATTACCCGTCTGCGTGAGATGGGCTTTGTCGATGCGTTTGTCATTGAAGACGCCCAATAGACTGTCCCGAAGAAAGGAGCTTGCCGTGATGCGCTTTGGATTTATGCGTCGGTTCGTAATGATTGCAGCCTGTGCCCTGACACCGATCGGGGCCTTGGCTTTTGAGACAAATGCGACGGCTGCTTATATCTTCGATCAGTCCACGGGCACGGTGCTTTTGTACAAAAACGCCGATACGCCTTTGCCGCCCGCTTCAATGTCAAAGCTCATGACAATCTACATGGCGTTCGAGGCAGTGGCCGATGGCCGGCTGGATATCAACGAGGAACTTGCAGTTTCTAGTCACGCAGCCAGCTATGGTGGCTCGTCTATGTTTCTCGACACCACAGACCGCGTGTCAGTCGAAGATTTGTTGCGCGGTGTGATCGTCGTTTCAGGCAATGATGCGAGCACTGTTTTGGCCGAGGCGCTGTCGCCAGATGGGTCCGAGGCCGGGTTTGCCCGGATGATGACCGACCGCGCGCGACAAATGGGCATGATGAATTCGACCTTTGTAAATGCAAACGGCTGGCCTGTCGCAGGGCATCGCATGTCGATGGAAGATTTGGGTATCTTGGCCAACCGCCTGATCACAGACTTTCCGACATTCTATCCACTCTTCGCTGAAACAGAGTTTCCCTTTGATGGTCGCGTGCCGTCGAATTCCAGCAACCGCAACCCGGTGCTGTCGATGGGGATCGGCGCGGATGGTCTGAAAACTGGGCATACCGAAGAAGCAGGATATGGTCTGGTCGGATCGGCCAAACAGGGCGACCGCCGCGTGATTTTTGTGATCACCGGACTGGAATCTCGCGAGGCCCGTTCCGAAGAATCCGTCAAGATCATCAATTGGGCGTTTCGTCAGTTTGCCGAAAAGGATGTGGCCGAAGCAGGAACGCGCATTGCGACGGCCGATGTCTGGATGGGTGACGCGCCGACCATAGGTCTGACAGTTGCTGAAGATTTCTCTCTATTGGTGCCGGTCTTGAACCAGGGCGCGATTGACGCGCAGGTCGTCTATGATGGCCCGATCGAAGCCCCCATCACTGCGGGGCAACAATTGGGGGAACTGATCATCAATTTGGATGACCTGCCCGAAAAGCGCATCCCCTTGATTGCCGAAAACGATGTTGCACGCGGTGGCTTTGCGACTCGCATGCGCACTGCCGCTTTGGTTTTGTGGCAAAAGTACGGACCTAGCACCGCCGACGAGGTGGCCGAAGAGGCATGAGTATGCCCCGATTTATTACTTTTGAGGGCATCGACGGGTCTGGCAAATCCACGCAATCCCGCCGCTTTGCTGAACACCTGCGCGCGCGAGGCGATGATGTCGTACTGACGCGAGAGCCGGGCGGCAGCCCCGGCGCTGAGGAAATCCGCCAATTGGTGCTGACCGGCGACCCTGATCGCTGGTCGCCTGAAACCGAAATTCTGTTGTTTACTGCGGCGCGTCGGGACCATTTGGAAAAGACAATCGAACCCGCTCTCGCGCAGGGCAAAACGATCATTTCTGACCGCTTTGCCGACAGCACCCGCGTTTATCAGGGGGCCACGCGTGGCGACCTGCGCAGCATGGTCGACAGCCTGCACAAGCTCATGATCGGGCGCGAACCTGACCTGACTTTCATCATTGATATGGATCCCGCGACCGCATTGGAACGGGGATTGGCGCGCAAATCCGGCGAAGACCGGTTCGAGGACTTCGGCCTTGGGTTTCAGGAAACCCTGCGCCACGGCTTTCTGGCACTGGCCCACGCCAACCCAAAGCGCTGCGTTCTGATCGACGGCAACCGCACAGCTGACCAAATCGCCAGCGAAATCGCGGCTCACGCATGAGCGACGACGATATCCCAGAACCAGACCGGATTGCTGGTGCACCGCATCCGCGCGAAACCCGCGAGCTTTTCGGACAGGCGAAGGCCGAGGCCGATTTTCTTGATGCTTTCGGGGCAGGGCGGCTGCACTCGGGTTGGCTGATCACAGGCCCACGCGGCGTGGGAAAGGCCACGCTAGCATGGAAGATCGCCACATTTTTGTTGTCTGATCCAGAGGTCGGGCTGTTTGGTGATCCCACGCTTGCGATTGACCCAGACCATCCTGACGCGCGCCTGATCCAAGCGGGCGCGCATCCGCGCCTATCCCTGATCCGCCGCCCCTGGGACGAGAAAACGAAGAAACTCAAATCTGAAATCACCGTCGATGCGGTGCGCGGACTGAAAAAGTTCTTCCACATGTCAGCAGCCGACGGTGGTCGCCGCGTGGTCATTGTGGATGCAGCAGATGAGTTGAACCGCAATGCGGCGAACGCGATCCTCAAAGAACTGGAAGAACCCCCTGCAAACTGCACGATCCTTTTGATTGCGCACCAACCATCGCGTTTGCTACCAACCATCCGTTCACGCTGCCGCGAATTGCGTTGTGCGCGTCTTGATGCGGATGACCTGCAACGCGCATTGGGACAAGCGGGCCATCCATCGGACCAATCCGAAAGCCTTGCAGCTTTGGCAGGTGGTTCTGCTGGCGATGCGATCCGGCTTTTGAACCATGATGGTTTGGCGCTCTATGGGGAATTGATCAAAACTTTCGACAAGCTGCCCCGTATTGATCGGCCTGCGGCGCTGCGGCTTGCTGATGGCTGTGTCGGGCGCGCGGCTGAGGTGCGCTACGGCATGACGCTTGATCTGATCGACCTGTTCTTGTCACGTGCCGCACGGGCAGGGCTGATGGGCGAGCCCAACGCCCAAGGCGCCCCAGGCGAGGCGCGTCTGTTGGCGCGCATTTCACCGAATGATCGGGCGGCCCGCAACTGGGCACAGTTGCAGCAAGATTTGACCGACCGGTCTCGGCATGGGCGCGCGGTGAACCTTGACCCTGCCGCGCTGATCCTTGATATGATTTTCAAGATAGAAGAGACGGCACAAGGGACTGCCGTAGCCTGAAAGCCGCGAAATGACCCAACCGACCATCGTTGATAGCCATTGCCACCTTGATTTCCCTGATTTTGATGGGGAACGGGACGATTTGATCGCGCGTGCACTGGATGCAGGCGTGACGCGTATGGTCACCATCTGCACAAAGCTACGGTTGGAACCGCAGGTCAGGGCAATCGCCGAGACCTACGACCCTGTTTTCTATGCCGCGGGCACACACCCCATGAGTGCCGCAGACGAGCCGCTTGCGACGTTTGAAGAGCTGGTAGCGCTAGCCAATCATCCGAAATTTGTGGGTATCGGTGAAACGGGTCTCGACTATCACTACACCGCCGAAAGCGCTGATATTCAAAAACAATCCTTGCGGGTTCACATCGCGGCTGCACGTGAAACCAAGCTGCCGTTGATCATTCACGCCCGCGCCGCTGATGATGATATGGCGCGTATCCTGCGCGAAGAATTCGACAAAGGTGCCTACACTTGCGTGATGCATTGCTTTTCCAGCAGCGCTGAACTGGCAAAAGCGGCACTTGAGATGGATTTCTACCTGTCGATGTCCGGCATCGCCGCTGTTCCCAAAAGCCAAGAGCTACGCGATATCTTCGCAATGGCTCCGGGGGACCGCGTCTTGGTGGAAACTGACAGTCCC
>Ga0115562_1002475_pt1 | contig 12791 bp, 10 predicted proteins | sample COGITO_mtgs_1105_6_FD_87200 | JGI IMG/M metagenome (GOLD analysis project Ga0115562, IMG submission 87200) | Pelagic marine microbial communities from North Sea - COGITO_mtgs_110516 | ecosystem: Environmental > Aquatic > Marine > Epipelagic | place: Germany:Helgoland, sampling site Kabeltonne...
TTGATTAGAATTTAGAGCATTAAAAAATAATTTAAATAAAGCTTGCATACCAATTACATTACATTGTATCTTTGCAGCTCAAATCGCGGGATAGAGCAGTAGGTAGCTCGTCGGGCTCATAACCCGAAGGTCACTGGTTCGAGTCCAGTTCCCGCTACTATAAAAATCAAGCCTTTCAAGAAATTGAAAGGCTTTTTTATTTCAATGGGTACAGAATAGGTACAGAATAAAGCTGTTTTCGCATTGTGCAATAAAGTTTGCTGTCATTTGCTTTTGTTTGGTATTCTATACCTTAAATGGAGTTATTAGTTATCAGGAACTTATTTTTCATACTCTTTCAAGCTTCTGGTAATATAGTTTATGAAAATATATGTAAAGAACCGACTAAGTCTGTTTTTTTTAGATTTTAATCCAAACTGTCGCCCAAAGTAACTATCAAAAATTTAACATAATTATTCAAATGTTAAATTCCATATCTTTGATTTTATAACTATTAGAATATTTTAATTGAAAGCAATTACAAAATACTGGTTTTTAGAAGGCTTCAATCTTTTCAGAAAATTAGGAATGTTCAATATGATGAAAATCTGTGAGATTCTAGAAATGGATAATATTGAAAAAGGCAAACCTATTGAACTCAATGATGAACACAAGGATAGTGTTTTCTTTCTAAAAAGAGGCAGTGTCAAAATTGTAAACACAAAAAATGATACTGTTAAGTATGTTGTAAAACGCGGTAATATCTTTGGTGAACTCGCTCTTTACAACAAAGAAGCTGCAACCGAAGAGGCTGCCTATGCTTTAGAAGACTGTGTAATCTGCTACATAGAGTCAGAAAAAATGGAAGAACTTATGGAAAAACATAAGTCACTAAAAAATGGAGTATTAAAAATTTATGGTCTACGTATTCAAAAATTAGAACGACGACTTCACGATTTATTATATAAAGATAGCACAACAAGAATTAAAGAATTTATTACTGATTATTTAGAAGAATTTGGTGAAACAAATGATAAAGGAACATCAGTTGCTAAAAACTTATTGTCTCATAAAGAAATTGCAAACCTCACAAATACCTCAAGGCAAACGGTTAACAACGTGATGAGTACAATGAGAAAAGAAGGAATAATAGATTATAATATTAAATTTATTTCAGATACTAAATAGATGACTATACGTGTTAATCAAAGAATAATTTATAAAATTATTTTCAAATAACTAAATGATTGTTTAGATTTGTTTTATAAGTATATAAATGTCAAGAAAAAAAGAATATGTCGAAGAAGAAGTGATTGAAAAAGCGATGAATCTATTTTGGATAAAGGGCTATGAAAACACGTCTATGCAAATGCTAGAAAAAGAAATGGGAATCAATAAATTTTCTATTTATTCAAGTTTTGGAAATAAGAAAGGGCTTTTTATTGAAAGTTTGAAACTCTATAGAAGAAAAGTAAGTAAGATAATAGACCAGCTTGAAAAATCACCAGATGGAGTTTTAGCAATAGAACAGTATTTCTATAACTTTTTAAAACTTTCCGCAGGAAAAGGTTTTAGTAAAGGCTGTTTAATTACCAATACTTTGAATGATATAGATAAAGAGACTGATATAAAAATAGTAAGACAAGTAGAAAGTTTTCGCGATGACATAAGGCAAGTGTTTCTAAATAAGCTTATGCTTGAAAATGGAGAAAATTTAAAGATTGCAGAAGAAAAGGCAGATTATTTAATTATTTCTATGATTGGTTTATCATCAGCATCTAAAATGTATATAGATAATCAATTAGAAAATTATATAGAGAATATATTTAAGAGACTATAATTTTTTTCACCTTTAACTAAACGATTAGTTAGTTATAACAAGATGACAATGAGCGCAAAAACAGGAAATATTTTTAAAATTTAATTAGAACAAATGAAATCTAAGTTTATTAAAATTTGGAAGAAATTTAAAGCATTACTTAAACAAGGCTTAACACCTAAGCAATTGGCATTAAGTTTAGTGGTTTCTACTCTAGTTTCTATATTTCCAATATTTGGAATAAGCACTATAGCATTAACTTGTATTGCTTTGCCTTTTAGGTTAAATCTGCCAATAATGATTGCCTTTAGTTATATCGTTGGTCCGCTAAAGTTTTTAGTCTTGCTTCCATTTATAAATTTAGGAGCAAGTGTTTTTGGCACAGAACATACGTTATTAACCTTTGAAGCTATAAAGACAAGTTATCAAGCAGATTTCTGGAATACAGCAAAAGAGCTGTCTTACGAATTACTTTGTGGCACTGTAGGTTGGATATTAACTGCAATCCCTTTAGGCATAATGCTTTATTTTTTATTGAAAGCAATTTTAACATATTTCGACAAACTGAAAACTAACCGACTATCAACATAATGAAACTAACCAAAACATTAGGCTATCTTGGTCTTATCGCTTCTATTCTTGTAGGTTTAGGCGAATATTTTTTGCATTATTCACCAAACATATTAGATGCTGCAGCAGATTATGAATTTTTTAAGTTTGTATCACTAAACAATCTTACAACAGGGCATTTCTTGGCAGTTATTGGCTTGCCTTTTTATTTCGCAGGCTACATACACATCTATAGAATGCTAAAATCCGGAAACGAATTTTTAGCTAGAATTGTTTTAGCAATAGGTTTTATAGCATTTGCTGTAGGTGGTATTTGGATTGGATCACGAGCTTCCATAGGAAACATAGTCCACTTAAAAGACACACTTGATGCTACAAACTACCAAAACCTTTTAGCACATTATGATAGTCATATGGAAGTACTTGTAAAAGCACTTCGGATTGTTATAGCTACATTATCTATTGTGTTTACCATTGCTATATTAAAAGGAGGTACGTATTATAAAAAATGGATGGCAATTTTTAGTCCAATAGTCATTCTTATTCTATTAGTTATTATTGGAAAACTTCTTCCTTCCATAGGAAAACATATGCTACCTATTTTAATGAATGTAACACATTTTATCCTTTTTGGGTTATCACTATATCAACTAAACAAACTAACTAAAAGCCAACAATAATGCTAAGTAAAAACACAAAAAACCTATTAAGTATATTCAAAAAAACCTTTATTGCTATTGGATTAATATTGGTTGCTTTAATAGCATTAGTTATCTGGTTTTTCTGGAACGATGCAACTTCGGAAAAATACGATATCACAATAGAGGATAGTAAAATTCCTTTATTTGAAGAAGTTGCACTCGACTTTAAACATCAATACAATGGTGAAAAATCATTACCAATTGCACCTGCGGCTTTAATCGATATTGATAATGATAATATAGATGAAGTGTTTTTTGGAGGAGGAATGCATCAAGAGGATGCTATTTTTGCATACCGAAACAATGAATTTGTCGATATTTCTTCGGAAGTCAATTTACCTAAAAAAGGAAATACACTAACTACTGTTGGTGTAGTTTCTGCGGATTTTGACAATAACGGATTTACGGATATTATTCTAGGTAGAGAAGATGGATTAACCATTTATTATAATACCGATGGGAAATTTACAGCTAAAAAAAATGACACACCAATAAACGAAAAATCAACACCTGCAGGATTAACTGTTGGCGATATTGATAAAGATGGCGATTTAGATATTTTCATGGCAACCTACCTTAAAAAGGAACTCATGGAAGGGCAAACCATTTTTGAAGATTACAATTATGGTTCTACAAGTGAATTACTTTTAAATACTGGAAATGAAAATTATGTTAGTATTACTAAACAAGCTGGTTTAGATTACGTTCACAACACATTTCAAGGTGTGTTTGTAGATATTGATAATGATTCTTGGTTAGATTTAGTAGTTGTACATGACACAGGAGAAGCAAGAACCTATAAAAATAATGGCGACTTAACTTATACAATGAAGCCAAATCCATTAACCAAAAAATTTGCTTATCCAATGGGACTTGCTGTTGGAGATTATAATAATGACGGTTTAGTAGATTTTATGTTTTCAAATACTGGAAGTACCTTGCCAAGAGCACTCGCCAAAGGAGATATTAAAGATGCTTCTTTATTTAATGAAAAATGGATTTTGTTTAGAAACGAAGGTGATTTTAAATTTACAGATACTGCTGCCGAAACTAAAATTGCAGATTACGAATTTTCTTGGGGTTGCACATTTGCAGATATGAATAACGATGGTTTGCAAGATTTAATGGTAGCCGAGAATTATGTAGATCTAGCACCTAATAAATTATTCCGATTGAAAAGTAGATTCTTAGTTCAAAAAGAAGATGGAACCTTTGCACCAACCGAAGAAAAAAGTGGTGTTGTTAATCCTCATTTTGCCATTACTTCATTAGTAAGTGATTTTAATCAAGACGGTTATTTGGATATGATTTGGGTAAATATTGACACACCATCATTAGCTTACATAAATAAAGGCGGAGATAACAACTACTTACAAGTGGATTTAGGTGAGTCTGTTAATGTACAAGGTGCAAAAGTAACAGTAACGACACCTACAAAAACACTAACTGAATGGCTAGTAACTGGCGAAGGTTTAGCCAGCGACCAAACCGCATTGCTACAATTTGGACTAGGCAAAGACACAAGTGTTTCTAATATTAAAGTCTGGTTAGCAAACGATAAAGAAATTAATGTTAACAACCCTAAAATCAATACAATTATTGATTTAAAAGCTGAAGTTGAAAAACACAATATGATTGATAATACTTCTGAAGAAAGTAGTCAATAAAAATAAAAGTTATACCTAAAGTATTTCTATAACCTAAGAAATACGAACCTTTTAGACATAATGCTTTACAGAAAAACAGGTAAAGTGTCGTCTAAAGTAACTATCTGGTATTTAGGTCTTTTCTGATTTTTAGAAAAGGCTTAGCTTGCCTCTAAATACTATTAGTAATCACTTTGAGTAATATTTATATTACTCTGGAGGCTAAAATGTTTTCGTTTTTTTTAATGAAAATAAGTGTTACATAAATTAAAAAACTAATGTCAAATAAAATCACATATTACAGCATTTTGGTAATCCTAATTATAGGATTATTTGGTGCTGGAGGATTAGTAGTCGAGGAATTTAAAACAGGTGAAGGTTGTCCCAAAATAATGCAGATACCAATGTGTCTTGTTATTCTAATCTGCTTTATTGTTCCGCTTGTTGCACATCTCTTAAAAAAATGGAATGTCTTGTACTTTTTATTTACAGGTTTAGCAGGTAGTATTGCTTTAGTAGCATCTATTATGCAATTTACAGGTAATGCAGAATGCCCTAAAACAGCATCAGGCACACCAATGTGCTACTATTCTTTATTACTTTTTAGCAGTTTAATAATTCTAAAAATTTATCATTTTAAATCCAACAACCAAAAATAATATGAAAACTTTCAAACCAACCAAAATTAGTATTCTAAGTATACTATTGCTAGTCAGTTATTTTGCACTAGGACAAGAATTAGAAACTTCTGTCTTTGTAACCGCAAATACTGGCACAACAGATAACAACGCTGTTCTATCTCAAATTAAAGATGAAGCTAAAACACTAGACAATTCAAAATTACTCATATTGGGTAACGTTGTTTCAAAAGAAGGGTTTTCAAAGGACGCAAAGGCTAAAATAACATCTCAATTAGACGTCTTAAAATCATTTGATGGTAAAGTGATTTTTACACCAGGACATCACGAATGGGCTATTAATGGTCATAGAGATGTAAGAGATTTAGAGAAGTTTATTCAAAAAAATAGCAAGGCAAAATTCTATCCAGATGAGGGTTGTCCTATTAAAAAAACGGATATCACAGATGATGTCGTTTTAATTACTGTTGATTCGCAATGGTATCTCGAAGATTGGAATAATCATATTTATCTTAATGAGGATTGCGATATTAAAAACAGAACACAGTTTTTCTTGGAGTTTGAGAGTATGCTCAAAAAATCTCAAGGTAAAACCATAATGGTAGCGATGCATCATCCAGTTTTTTCCAATACAAAGGAAGGATTAATAGCAAGAACTGGAGGTGTATCATTACACGACTTTCAAAACAAACAAAACACAAAATTTAGAAATCGTTTAATTACGTTAGCTAGGCAAACTGAAAATATATTCTTTGTTTCTGGGCACGATAAAAACTTACAATACATTAATAAATATGGTGTGCCACAAATTGTAAGTGGTGCAGCTGGTAAAACAAAAAAAGCGTCTTCAAAAAATGAAAATGATTTTTCTTCAAACGAAAATGGGTACGCACGTATAGACATTTTTAAAGGAGGAACAGTTAGTGTTACTTTTCAAGGAATAAAAACACCCTACACAACAGAAGTTATTGTTCCAGTTCAAAAAGAAATGATGACTGACTTTAAAGACAAAAGTAGTTTTGGTTCTACATTTACTTCTTCTGTATATTCATCAGACGAAACAGAGAAAAGCAAGGCTTATAAAGGGCTTTGGGGAAAACACTATCGAGAATTTTATAGTAAAGAAGTCAATGCTAAAGTTGCTTTTATAGATACTTTAAAAGGAGGCTTAACACCTGTTAGACGTGGTGGTGGACACCAATCTAAATCATTACGACTAGAGACTAAAGATGGTAAACAATATGTAATGCGAGCACTACGTAAAAGTGCCATCAAATTTTTGCAATCTACTGCCTTTCAAGATAAATATGTAGAAGAGGATTTAGAAGGAAGTTTTGCAGATAGTTTCTTATTGGACTTTTATACCACAGCACATCCTTATACACCTACAGCAATTGGTACTCTTGCAGATGCTGTAGATGTTTTTCATACCAATCCAGAATTGTACTATATACCTAAACAAGAAAGTTTAGGCGAATATAATGATGAATATGGTGATGAACTCTACCTCATTGAAGAGCGAGTAGAGTCGAGTCATAGTGATTTAGAAAGCTTCGGAAAGCCTCACAAAATATTAAGTACAAATGATGTTTTACAGGAAATTCATAAATCTGGAAGAGAAGTTGTTGATGAACCTTCATATATAAGAGCACGTTTATTCGATATGCTAATAGGTGATTGGGACAGACACGAAGACCAATGGCGTTGGGCTTTGTACAAAAAAGAAGATGGTTCAGAAATATGTAAGCCAATTCCAAGAGATAGAGACCAAGCATTTTCAATTTTTGATGGAAGCATATTAGGGTTTCTACGATGTGCAGTTCCAAGTTTGCGTATGATGCAATCTTTTGATGAAGAATTACCAAGCCCTAAATGGTTTAGTTTTGAACCCTATCCTTTAGATATGACTTTTATTAATCAGTCTAATTGGGAAGATTGGGAAAAAGAAGCAAGAATACTACAAACAGGCATGACCGACGAGGTCATAGAAAAAGCTTTCGAAAATCTTCCAGCAGAAGTCAAAGGACAAACTATAGAAGAGATTAAAACAAAACTAAAAGGAAGACGTGGTAATATTGTTGATATAGCTCGTACTTATTATGAATATGTAAATAAGCACGAGGTAATTACGGGTACACAAAAAGGTGATACATTTGAGATTACGAGGCATCCAGATGGCAAGACAACCATTGACATACATAGAAAAGATATTGGTGTATTTAATAGAACGTTTACCAAAGACGAAACCAAAGAAATTTGGATTTATGGTTTAGATGGAAAGGACACTTTTAATGTTACAGGAAAAGGAGACGATTTAATTACCATTAAGATAATGGGTGGAAAGAAAAATGACACTTATAATTTTGAAAACACTAAAAAAGTCAAGCTTTACGATTATAAAGGAAAGAACAATACTATAGTAAATAAAAGCTCTAAAAAATGGCTAGTAGATGATTACGAGATTAATAATTACGATTACAAAAAACGTAAGTACAGTATCAATCAACTTTTACCAATAATTGGTGTAAATCCTGATGATGGTTTGCAAATTGGTTTTGTAGATAATTTCACGACTTATGGCTTACAACGTAACCCATTTACAACTAGACACTCTATAAGCGCATCTTATTATACAGGAAATTCTGGCTACGACTTATCCTACAAAGGGGAGTTTTCAAATATTTTTCATAATTGGAACTTTGCTGTAGAGGGAAAATATACCAGCCCAAATTTTGCACAAAACTTTTTTGGTTTTGGCAATGAAACAGAATACGATAAAGATGAAGTAGAAATAGATTTTAATCGTGTTAGTATAAGAGAATGGAACGCGGCAATTTCTTTAATATGGAGAGGTCGAGACGGAGGTTCTTTTTACTTTAAACCTTTAGTAGAATCTTTTGAAGTTGAAAATGTATCAGATAGGTTCATTAATATTTTACCTTCTAATGCATCCCTTTTCGAAAAACAAACCTATGCAGGAGCAGAGGTAAATTACAGTTTTAAAAATAAAGACGATGCTTCATACCCAACAATGGGATTAGATGTTGGTCTTACTGCAGGCTATAAAGCAAATATAGATGGTGGAGATACTGATAATAAATTTGGATATGTAAAACCGTATGTAGCAATAGACCATAGATTAAATAAAAGCGCTAGTTTAGTATTAGCTACAAAATTAGGTGGAGAAGCTATTCTTGGTGATGATTTTGAGTTGTATCATGCTGCTCAATTAGGTGGTGGCCACAGCTTACGCGGATTTAGAAAAGAACGTTTTACAGGTAAATACTCACTCTACCAAAATACCGATTTAAGATTACAATTAGGGAAATTTAAAACGAGTGTAATTCCATTAAAATATGGAATAACAGGAGGTTTTGATTATGGTCGCGTTTGGGTAGATGATGACACATCAGATAAATGGCATAACAGTGTTGGAGGCTCTTTCTGGATTAGTGGATTGGAAACATTTACAGCTAACTTAGGTTATTACGGTAGTAGTGACGGTGGAAGAATTGCATTTGTACTAGGTTTTGCCTTTTAAATAAAATATTAATATACAGTATAATCATATGAAAAAACCAGTAGTAATTGCTCAAGTAAGTAAATTAGAAAATAAGCAGCCAGAACACGCACTCGTAAATGGTTTAGATTTAGTAATTGTAAAATTTGATGAAGATATTTCTGTACTCTACGGAAGATGCTTACACAGAGGCGCATTAATGTCAGACGGTCATGTAGATGGTCATAATCTAATTTGCGGTGTTCACGGATGGGATTATCGTGTAGATTCTGGAGTTTCAGAGTACAATAATAAAGAAGTACTTCATAAATTCTCTACCAAGATTGAAGGTGATGATTTAATGGTCGATGAATTTGAAATCGATGCTTTTTTAGTCAACAGTCCACAACCATTTAATCGTGATGAATATTTAGGAGCCTATGCAGATACGCATCCAGAAGATACTGAACCTTATACGGGTTATATAAAAGAATTAGCGCAGAACGGTCTAAAAAATCTTGGACATCATGGATTTTCAGCATCTATGGGTGTTGACCGAAACACATTACCAAAATGGAATGATATTCAATTTTTACCAGCTCAGTTAGCTTCAAGACCTTTATTAGACCATGAAGAAGTAGCGACTAAAATTGTGATTGGACCTAATGCAAAAAAACCATTAGAATTAGACATGCCATTGTTTGTAAGTGATATGAGTTTTGGTGCTTTATCGCGCGAAGCCAAAATAGCCTTAAGTAAAGGAGCTGAACTGGCAGGCACTGGAATCTGTTCTGGTGAAGGCGGAATGTTGCCAGAAGAACAAGCAAGCAATTCAAGATATTTTTATGAATTAGCTTCAGCTCAATTTGGGTTTTCATGGGATAAATTAGATAACGTACAAGCCTTTCATTTTAAAGGAGGTCAAGGCGCAAAAACAGGAACTGGTGGTCACTTGCCAGGAAATAAAGTGAGTAAGGAGATTGCTGAAGTTAGAGGTTTAAAAGAAGGAGAAACAGCAATTTCGCCAGCTGCAAATCCAAACTTTCATTCAGTACAAGATTTTAAAGATTTTTCAGAAAAAGTAAGAGAACGTACAGGAGGAATCCCTATTGGTTTTAAAATAGCCGCCAGTCATATTGAAAAAGACATTCAATTTGCGCTAGATGTAGGAGTCGATTACATTATTCTCGATGGTCGTGGTGGAGGAACAGGTTCTGCACCAACTATTTTAAGAGATCATATTAATGTTCCTACAATTCCTGCCTTGGCAAGAGCTAGAAAATATATGGATAAGGTTGGCGCTACAGATATAACCTTAGTTATTACAGGAGGTTTACGAGTTGCAGAAGATTTTGCCAAAGCAATGATGCTTGGTGCAGATGCTATTGCAGTATCTAATTCGGCATTACAAGCTATTGGTTGTTTAGGTATGCGAGCTTGCGGAAGCAATAACTGCCCTGTAGGTATTGCAACTCAAAAAGAATCCTTACGTAGCAGATTAATTATAGATTCTTCAGCAAAACAATTACATAACTTTTTCGATGCCACTAATGATTTAATAAAGGTCGTAGCACGTTCTTGTGGTTATGATGATGTTTCTAAATTTAATCACGATGATTTATCAACTTTTGATAGAGACATGCACCATTTAACAGGAATTAATTACGCAGGTTTAAAATAAAAAAGATGAATACAATAGATTTTTATGGTGCAGATTGGTGTCCAGACTGCCAAAGAGCCAAAGCATATTTAAAAGATAATGGAGTTGATTTCAATTTTATTGATGTTGATTTAGATAAAGATGCAACTGCACGAGTAGAAGGCATTAATAATGGGAAGCGTATCATACCAACCATTATTATTAATGAAAAACCATATACTAATCCAGATAATAGTGTTTTAGCAAATGTATTAGGTATTAATTCTCAAGGTCGCGTTATTTTATATGGTGCTGACTGGTGTCCTGATTGTCAACGTGCAAAAAGTTACCTACAAGACAATCAAATTAATTTTCAATATATAGAAGTCGATAAATACACTTGGGCTGCACAAAAAGTGGAAGAAATCAATAATGGAAAACGCATTATTCCTACCATTTTTATTGGAGATAAAAGTTATACCAATCCAGATAATTCTATCTTAAAAGGTGTATTAAATATTGGGAAGGAATCTGAGAAAAAAGTATATGATAGTATAATTGTAGGTGCTGGAGCAGCAGGATTAACAGCTTCTATCTACATTCAGAGAGATAGATTTAGTTCTTTAATTCTTGAAAAAAAGAATATCGGAGGTAATGCCTTTTTAACACAAAAAATAGAAAACTATCCTGGCTTTACAGATATTTCTGGTCCAAAATTGATGCAACGAATGTCAGAACAGGCCAAGGTATATGGTGCAACAATTGAAACGGGTGTTGAAGTAAAAAGCATTTCTAAAAATGGAAACTTATTTCAAATAGATTCTAATATGGGCGAATACCAAAGTAAGTCTGTGGTATTAGCTCTAGGTTCAACCTATCGAAAATTGGGCATCACAAACGAAGAAGATTTAATTGGTGCTGGTATTCATTTTTGTGCAACTTGTGATGGTGCTTTTTATAGAGATAAAGAAGTACTTGTTATAGGAGGCGGAAACAGTGCTTTGGAAGAAGGCATCTTTTTAGCAAGTTTCTGTAAAAAAGTAACGATTGTAAATCGTGGTTCAGAGTTTTCTGCTTCTGAAACATATATCGAAAAACTACCATCAATAAAGAATATTGAAACACATCTTAATAAAGACTCTTTAGCATTTACTAAAGATGAAGATGACAATTTCAAAGGCTTAGAAGTAAAAGATAGAACTACTGGAGAGACAAAAGAATTAACTGCAGATGGTGCTTTTATTTTTATAGGATTAATTCCAAATACAGCTAGTGTAAAAGATACAATTACATTAAACGAAAGAGGCTTTATTACCACAACTGGATTAGGCGAAACTAATTTGTCAGGTGTTTTTGCTGCTGGTGATTGTCGAGAAGGCGCAATCGCACAAGTAGCTGCTGCTACAGGAGAAGGTGTATTAGCAAGTTATGGTGTGCGAAATCATTTAAAATAATACAATGGAAAACTGGTATTTACCTATTACAATTGTTCCTGGATTGGGCTTACTCATTCTATCAACTTCAAACCTAATGGTAACATTAAGTAATGAAATAAGTGGAATGATTGAACACTCTAAAGAAAAAGCAATCATCACACGAAAATTAAAACAATTGAAATTGCTTAATATGGCAATGGTGTTTTTCTATGTTTCTGTAGCATTATTACTAGTTTCTGCGGTACTCAACGGTTTATATACCATAGAAAAAACATCATTATATATAAGTGTCTTAGCAATAGTTTCTGCGCTCATTGGACTTTTCTCTTTGGTAATTTATTCATTTAGAGCAGTAACAATTCGTCAAAATCAATTTAAAAACAAGCTAGATTAAACCTGAAAATATTATGGAGAAAACAACAAAATGGTACAGCGTACTAAAAGATAAAAAAACATTACCAGAAGGACGAGTTCAAACAGTAACCGCAGGCCATCAAGGAATTTGTCTAACGCATTATAAAGGAAAATTCTCAGCATTAGATAATGCTTGTCCACATCAAGGTGGACCACTTGGAGAAGGTTCTATAGAAAATGGAATGTTACGATGCCCTTGGCACGGTTGGGATTTTGATCCTTGTAATGGGCAATCACCAGGTGGCCATGATGATAGTATTACTACTTTCGAAGTAAAACAAGAAGGAGATGAAATTTTTGTAGGTATTCCTGAAGAAGAAGCGCATCAAGACACTATTTCGGATGTTATGATGCAAACAATGGTAAATTGGGGAGTAGATACTGGCTTCGGAATGGTAGGGCATTCTAATCTAGCGGTTGCAGATGCTATGATGAGATTAGAGCAACAAA
>Ga0115562_1002476_pt1 | contig 12790 bp, 12 predicted proteins | sample COGITO_mtgs_1105_6_FD_87200 | JGI IMG/M metagenome (GOLD analysis project Ga0115562, IMG submission 87200) | Pelagic marine microbial communities from North Sea - COGITO_mtgs_110516 | ecosystem: Environmental > Aquatic > Marine > Epipelagic | place: Germany:Helgoland, sampling site Kabeltonne...
CCGTCGATGACCGGTTCGGTCAGCGGGAAAAAGTCTGTCTTGAAGTCGTGGTTGAATTTGGCAGCAATATCGCGCGTCAGTTCAACATGCTGCTTTTGGTCTTCGCCGACAGGAACGTGGGTCGCGTGATAAAGCAGAATGTCTGCGGCCATGAGGGCAGGGTAGGCGTAAAGGCCCAGAGACACTTTTTCAGCGTTGCTGCCTGCTTTGTCTTTGAACTGGGTCATGCGGTTCATCCAGCCAACCCGTGCAACACAGTTAAAGATCCAGCCCAATTCGGCATGGGCGGCAACCTGACTTTGGTTGAACAAGATCGACTGGCTGGGATCGAGGCCCGCCGCCAAATAACCTGCAGCCACTTCGCGGGTCATGCTCGCCAGTTCTTTGGGGTCCTGCCAGACGGTGATGGCGTGCATGTCGACCACGCAATAGATGGTTTCCATCTGCCCTTGCATGCCGACAAAGCGTTTGATCGCGCCCAGATAGTTGCCAAGCGTCAGTCCGCCAGAGGGTTTGATCCCAGAGAAAACGCGGGGTGTGAATGATGTCTGGCTCATGGTGCAAATGTCCGGGGTGGATTTCGGGGCAAGGCTCGCATACCCATGCCAGACAGACCCGTCAACTTCAACTGCGCTGCGAGACCGAGATGAAGCCACAAAGCCCAATCAATGCTTTGCCACCGCTTGTGGTTGGGCTCGCTCTATTGATCGTGGGGGTCGAGGTTGTTTTGCAGCTGGCCAACTATGGCATCATTGGCGGTCCGCGCGGCGTCGGTTGGCGCATTTCAGCGATCGAGCAGTACGGGTTTTCGTCGGGTGTTCTGGACCGTGTCTTGGTCAACAACGACTATTCCTTCGATATGTTGAAGCGTTTTGTCACCTATCCATTCATCAACGGGCAGCTGACGCAGGTGGCCTTTTGCGCCGCCCTGACATTGGCATTGGGTAAATTCACGGCTGAATACTATGGCGCGATCAAGGTGGGCGTCATTTATGTTGTCACTAGCATCGTTGGCGCAATTGTTTTCGGGCTCTTGGTTGAAACTCGGTTTCCGCTGATTGGTGGGTTTACCCCAGTCTACGGCCTTATTGGTGCCTATACCTACGCTCTTTGGTTGCGGTTGGGGGATGCGGGCGAAAACCAGATTGTAGCGTTTCGTTTGATCGGTTTCTTGCTGTTGATCCAATTGATATTTGGATTGATCTTTGGCGGGAACAGCCAATGGATTGCCGAGCTTGCCGGGTTTGCGTCAGGGTTTGTGTTGTCTGTCGTACTGGCGCCCGGCGGGTGGAGCAGTTTGCTACACCGCATGCGCCAGCGATCCTAACCGCGCAGGTTCCGACGGAATTCAGATAGTTTGAAAGCACCTAAAAGGTGCCCGATCCCGAAATAGCTGACGATCCCGATGAGAACGAGGATCAGCAGCGCCAGATAGCGCACAGTTGCCACGCCGAAGAATGGTTTCATCGCCGTGGCGGCAACCAACAATATCAGGCCCATGCCAAAAGCGGCCAACACGATCCGCCCAAGCCGCCGCTTGAAACGTGCATCAAATTTGGCGGCATCGCCCATTGTGCCTGTCCCGCGGATCAAGAGAACCACCATCGCCCAGCCGGTCAATGTCGTGCCAATTGCTGCCGCTGCAAAGCCAATCAGCGGTGACAGTCCAATTGCCAATGCTGCATTCAGTAGCATTGCGACCAGCGCGTAATAGAACGGGCGTTTGGTATCTTCGCGGGCAAAGAACAACGGCTGAAGCGTTTTTTGCAGGACAAAGGCAGGCAAGCCAAGCCCGTAAATCGCGACCGCCAATGCTGTCGCGGCCGTGTCATCGCTTGTGAAGGCCCCGCGCTCGAACAGCACACTGACAAGCGGAAGCGGGATCACCATCAAGGCAACAGACGCTGGTATCGTGAGCGCAAGGCTGATCTCAGAGGCGCGGTTGAATGCGTCGCGTCCACCAGCCTCGTCGCCCGCGCGTAGCCGCCGCGACAGGTCGGGCAACAACACGACACCGATGGCAATGCCGACGACACCCAATGGAAGCTGATAGAGCCGGTCTGCGTAATTGAGCCATGCAACAGCACCTTCAAAGAAGCTTGCCACCTGCCTGCCGACCAAAAGGTTGATCTGCACCACTCCGCCAGCAAGTGCGGCAGGCGCGGCGATTAACGCCAGCTTTTTCAGCTCGGGCGTGATCTTTGGCATGCCAATACGCAGCGCGTAGTTAGCCCGTTTCGCTGCGAACCAAACGACCGCGAGTTGGGCGATGCCCGCGAGCGGTACGGCATAGGCGAGTGACTGGCCGATCACAGTTTGCCCTTCAGGTCCGGTACAGGCGCAAGTGAGTGCTGTGATGATCAGTGCGAGGACAAAGATTACGTTCAGGAGGATCGGTGCTGCTGCCGCGGCGGTGAAACGCCCGGTGGCATTCAAGACCCCTGACAGTAACGCCGTGAGTGAGATGAAGAGAATGTAGGGAAAGGCGATGCGTCCATAATAGACAGCAAGGTCGAAACGTTCGGTCCCGATAAATCCGCTCGCCATCAGAGTTACGAGCGCGGGCATGAATATCACGCCAAAAACTGTAAAGACGGTCAAAATACCGCCCAGTCCGACAAAGGCGTCTTGGGCAAAGCGATGGGCATCATCATCGCCTTCGACCTTTTTGGAAAACATCGGCACAAAGGCCATGTTGAACGCGCCTTCGGCAAAGAAACGGCGAAACAGGTTGGGCAGTGAGAAAGCGACCAAGAATGCCTCGGCCACCGGACCCGTGCCGAGGTAGGCCGCGATCATGATGTCGCGGACAAACCCCATGACGCGGCTGAGCAATGTCCAGATACCAACGGTAAAGAAGCCAGCCATGAGGCGGATCGGTTTCATGCGGAGCACCCAAAAGCTTTGCAAGACGTCGAGCCAATTCTTTGAATAGAATTGGCGCCTAACAAAATGATCATCCCGCCACAGCTCGCTGGGCGCCTTGCGCAATCGCTTCACGCAATTTGCGTTCCAGCCCGGCGCGTTTGGCTTCTGAATGGTACTTCAATCCAACCATGTCTTTGACATAGAACGTATCCACAACTTGCTCTCCATATGTCGCGATGACAGCCGATGCGATATAGACATGGTTATGTGCAAGAGATCGTGTCAAATCGTACAGAAGTCCGGGGCGGTCGCGTGTGTCCACCTCGATGATGGTGTAGATTTCTGAGCCTTCGTTGTCGAAGCTGATATTGGTCGGCACGCGGAAAGCACGCTCGCGTTTCTTGATCTTGTCTTTGTCCTTCAACGCGTCCTGCGCGACCACTTCGCCCTTGAGCGTGCGTTCGATCATTTTGCGCAAACGCGGCATGCGCGCGGATTCGTACGGGTTGCCGTCGTTGTCCTGAATCCAGAAGACCGCTGTCGCGTAGCCGTCCTTTGAAGTGTAGGTCCGCGCATCAACGACATTGGCCCCGACGAGTGCCAGCGCGCCCGTCATCCGGCTAAAGAGACCCGGGTGGTCAACCATCGCAAAGCAGGCCCGTGTAGCGTCCCGGTCTTCGTCGAGCATCAGGTCGATTTTGATCTGGTCATCGGCGATCTCGTGCAGGAGTTTCGCAAAGATTGCCTGCGCAGCAAGCGGCAAACCCTGCCAGTATGGCCCATAGTGGCGACCGACTTCGGCCTTAAGCGCTTTGCTGTCCCAATCCGAGAGCTCTGCGCGTAGCGCGCGCTTGGCTTCCGCTTCGCGTGTCTCGCGGTTGAGATCTTCCAGACCGGTTTGAAGCGCGGATTTTGTCGCCTTATAAAGGTTGCGGATCAGAACCGCTTTCCAGTTGTTCCACGTGCCCGGACCAACGCCCCGAATGTCACAGACGGTGAGGGCGGTCAGCAGGTCCAACCGTTCAACGGATTTCATAGCCTTTGCAAAGCCGCGCACCGTGCGTGGTTCCGCAATGTCACGTTTTTGGGCGACGTCGGACAACAGCAAGTGGTAGCGAATAAGCCACTCGACCGTTTCACATTCTTTCTTGTTCAGTCCTAGTCTTGGAGCGACTTTGCGGGCAATCTGCGCACCCAAAACCGAGTGGTCTTCGTCGCGTCCTTTTCCAATGTCATGCAAGAGCAGTGCCACATAGAGCACCTTGCGGTTGATCCCACGCTCTAAGATTCCCGAGACGACGGGCAGTTCTTCGATCAGCTCTTTGCGTTCGATCTGAGCAAGGTTGCTGATGCATTGGATCGTATGCTCATCCACTGTGTAATGGTGGTACATGTTGAACTGCATCATCGCGACGATGGGCGCAAATTCGGGGATGAAAGCCGAGAGCACACCCAGCTCATTCATGCGTCGCAACGCCCGTTCAGGGTTGCCGTGCTTAAGGAGCAGATCAAGGAATATGCGTCGCGCTTCCTTGTTGTTGCGCATGTCATCGTCAATTTTATCGAGGTTGGCCGATATCAGTCGCATTGCATCTGGATGCAACAGTGTGCCGGTGCGCAGCGCCTCTTCAAACAGTCGCAAGATGTTAAGCTTGTCGGCCAAGAACGCCTTTTCATTCGCGACCGTCAGCCGGTTTTGTTTGATAGCATAGGGCGCTTTGGCCTTCTTGCGTCGGGCAAGCAGCCGCAACAGCATCGGTTCTTGTTTGGTGTGGTTTGCTTCAAGCGCCGTGAGGAAGATGCGGGTCAGTTCGCCCACATCGGTCGCTTGCCGGAAATATGCTTGCATAAAGTGTTCAACGCCGCGCCGTCCGCCGTGATCGGTATAGCCCATCGCGGCTGCGACTTCGACTTGCATATCAAAGGTTAATTGGTCCGCCGGTCGGCCTGCAATCAAATGGAGGTGGCAGCGCACCGCCCACAGGAAATCTTCGGCAGTGATGAAGGTCTCAAATTCTTCGGCTGTAAAAACACCCAAATTGACCAGTTCAGCGGCATCTTTAACGCCGTTGACGTATTTGCTGATCCAAAACAAAGACTGCAGGTCACGTAGGCCGCCCTTGCCTTCTTTGACATTCGGTTCCACGACATAACGCTGTCCGCCCTGTTTGCGATGCCGCGTGGCGCGCTCTGCGAGTTTGGCCTCGATGAATTCGCTCGCTGTTGATTTGAACAATTCTGACCACAGCCTGTCGCCCAGCTCCACGGCAAGATCGGCATCTCCCGCTAAATGCCGGTATTCAACCAGTGACGTGCGGATGGTGTAGTCTTCCTTGGCCAACCGCAGACAGTCTTTTACCGTGCGGCTGGCATGGCCCACTTTGAGTTTGAGATCCCAAAGCATGTAGAGCATGGATTCGATCACGCTCTCTGCCCAAGGGGTAATTTTGTAGGGCGTCAGGAAGAGCAGGTCGACGTCTGAATGTGTTGCCATTTCTCCGCGTCCGTACCCTCCCACAGCGATCAAGGAAAGTCGTTCACTCTGGGTTGGATTGGCCAACGGGTGAAGATGTTGAGTGGTTACCTTTAGAACGATCTTTACGATCTGATCGGTTAACCAACTATACGCGCGGGTCGTTGGGCGGGATGCAAACGGCTGCGCTTTGAAGGCTGACGCGATTTGCAACATTCCAGCAGAGCGCGCTTGCGCCAGAACACCGACGGTGGCCGCTCTGATCGCTTTCTCTGACTTTGCATTGGCAATAGCGGTGTCAATTTGCGCCATCACGACATCCACGTCAAAAATAGCAGACGCCGGACAGATCAAACCGTCCGGCGTACTGCTATCTTGCGCTGTTGTAAGATTAGAGGCCGGGGCCGCCAAAGCTTCGAGGGGCTTGTTCAAGGATCACAACCTGATTGTTTGTAATGGTGGCTACTGCCAGCGCACGCTGGTTAAGGCCGTTTGGCAGAAGCCGGAATACCCCTGATGTCCCGCGGAACCCTTGGGGTTGGGTCAGCGCGTCACGGGTCACGGCCTCGGTGTTGCCAGCGGCGGCCAAGGCGCCGATTGCGGCAATGCCATCATAGGCCAGCCCCGCAAGCGGATGTGGGATTTCGCCGTAGGTGGCAGAGTATCGGTTCGAGAAGAGTGCCGCTGTCCCCGGGTCTGGCAAGGCAAACAAACCGCCCTCAAGTCCGGGCAATGCGGCGAGCTGCGGCAGTGTGTCCCAGCGTTGCAGCCCGATAAAGCGGCTGCGGCTGATATCCATACCCGCATCAGGCAGCGCTGTTGCAATGATTGGAAGGTCAGCATTCCCGCCTGCGGTCGTGAATACGGCCTGTGCGCCAGAGTTGCGGACGTTTGACACAATCCGGCGTGTGGATGTGAAGATGCCTTGCTGAGACAACGGGTAGCTTTCGACGCCAACCAGTTGCGCACCATTCGCCTGCACCGCAGAGGTGATCGCGTCGCGTCCGACGCGCCCGGGCAGATCATCACCATGCACAACCATGTAGCGGCTGACGCCTTGGCGCAGTCCGAATTGCACAAGCCTGTCGGCGGTGTTGTCGAATGTCGACCCGAGGATAAAGACGTTTCCGCCAGCAAATGCGCGATTGTTCGAAAACGCTAGTACATTCACGTCACGTCCCGCGATTGCCACGCCAGCCGCGTTTGCGGCCTCACCATAGAGCGGGCCAATGATGATTTTGGCCCCATCATCCACAGCTTGGGTCGCTGCAATTGCGGCTTGTTCAGGATTGCCCCCAGCGGTGTTGTAGACCTTCAGATTGACGCTCGCACCTTCAAGGTCTGCAATCGCCATCCGGGCCGCATTTTCAAAGTTTTGTGCAAGCTGGTTATCGGTCGACTGATTTGAGCCACCGGGCACGAGCAAGGCAACCTCGATCGGGGCGTTGGGGTTAATTTGTTGCCCGACATTGGCGTCTGGCGCCAAAGTCACGTCGCAGGCGGCGAGCCAAACCAATGCTGTGAATGCAAAAAAGCGAGCAAGCGACTTGCGGGCGTTGGTGAAACAGGCAAACATATGGCTGGTCCTTCTAATTCTGGCGATTTGCTGCTGGCAATTGCCAACGCCCACCGCGATGTTGGGGGCATCATAAAGCAGGGGGCTGTCGGGTCTAGAGATGAATTTCGTAAACAAGCCACTCTCTGCCGGTTTGTATTTTGTGGCGACGCCGATTGGCTCGGCGCGGGATATGACTTTGCGTGGACTGGATATTCTTGCCTCCGCTGATTTGATCGCGGCAGAAGATACACGCACTGCGCGCAAGCTGATGGAGATCCATGGCGTTCCGCTGAACGGGCGCAAAGTAGTCGCTTTCCATGATCACAGTGGGGATAACGCTGTTGCGCGCCTGATTGCCGATATGAAATCGGGAAAATCGATCGCCTATGTTTCAGAAGCGGGCACGCCACTCGTAGCCGATCCCGGCTATGAGTTGGGGCGTGCGGCGATTGCCGAAAACATCGCAGTGACCACTGCGCCTGGGGCGTCGGCGGTGTTGGCTGCCTTGACTGTTTCAGGATTGGCAACTGATCGTTTCGCATTTGTCGGATTTCTGCCCGCAGCCAAGGCGCAACGTGAAACTGAAATTGCGGCGCTGCGGGATATTCCCTTTACTTTAGTTTTTTATGAAAGCCCGAAGCGCGTCGGGGAAATGTTAGGTAATTTGCGCGATGTCTTGGGAGGTGAACGCGAAGCAGTGGTTTGCCGGGAACTGACGAAGAAATTTGAAGAGGTGTCGCGCGGTTCGTTGGCCGAACTTGCAGATGGTTTTAAGGGTCGTTCAGTAAAGGGCGAAATCGTTGTTTTGGTCGGGCGTGCAGGCGCAGTCCAAGTCGCTGAAGTTGATGTGACCGTGGCATTGCGTGAAGCGATGAAAACGATGCGCGTTAAAGATGCCGCAACAGTTGTTGCGGGTGCGTTGGGCTTGCCGCGTCGGCAAGTCTATCAAACGGCTCTGAGCATGGGAGAAGATGAATGAGCGGATCAGTCGGCTATCATGCGGGCCTTGTGGCAGAAAACATCGTGGCACAGGATTACACTGACCGAAATCATACCATCGCCGCCCGCCGTTGGCGTGGCAAAGCAGGTGAAATTGATTTGATCGCACGTGAAGGTGACACGGTTGTCTTTATCGAGGTGAAGAAAAGCCAAAGTTTTGCGACCGCAGCAGCGCGGTTGGGACGCCGTCAAATGGAGCGCATCGTGGCAAGTGCGGGCGAATTCCTCGCCGGTGAACCACGCGGACAGTTAACTGATGTGCGGTTTGATCTGGCGATGGTGAACGGTCTTGGTGCCGTTAAGGTGACTGAAAACGCCTTTATGGAAATGTGACTGCCCATTGCACATGGTTTGTTGCTGCGCCATTTACACAGCAGACACTAATGAAAGAGGCTGGCCATGTCGCTCAAGATCGCATTTCAAATGGACCCGATCGGTCCCGTCGACATTGACGCGGACAGCACATTTCGCATTGCTGAAGAAGCGCAGGCGCGTGGGCACGAACTCTTTTACTATACACCTGATAAGCTGGCCTATGACCAAGGTCGTGTGACAGCCAAGGGATGGCCGCTGGCTGTTCAACGGGTCAAGGGTGATCATTTTCACCTTGGTGACGAACAGGTAGTGAACCTCGCTGATTTCGATGTTGTTTGGCTGCGTCAGGATCCGCCGTTCGACATGGGATATATCACGACAACGCATATTCTTGATATGATCCATCCCGATACGATGGTTGTGAATGATCCATTTTGGGTGCGAAACTATCCCGAGAAGCTCTTGGTGTTGAACTTCCCCGATCTCACCCCGCCGACCATGATCGCGCGTGATCTTGAAACGCTTAAGACGTTTCGCGCAACGCATGGAGACGTCATTCTGAAGCCGCTTTATGGCAATGGGGGCGCTGGTGTTTTCAAGCTAAAGGCGGGTGACAGCAACCTCGCCTCCTTGCATGAACTTTTTGCCGGCATCAACCGAGAGCCATTGATCATGCAGCAATTCCTGCCGGATGTCGCGAAGGGTGACAAGCGGGTAATCTTGGTCGATGGAGAGCCTGTTGGTGCCATCAATCGTGTTCCGGCAGAAGGAGAAACCCGTTCGAATATGCACGTTGGTGGCCGCCCTGAGAAAATTGACCTGACGGACCGAGACCGCGAAATCTGTGCCCGCATCGGGCCGCTTTTGCGTGAAAAGGGCCAGATATTTGTGGGCATCGACGTGATCGGTGATTGGCTGACAGAGATCAATGTCACATCGCCAACAGGCATTCAAGAGCTTGAAAGATTTGATGGCGTCAATATCGCTGAAAAAATCTGGCATGCTATTGAGGCGCGGCGCTAGACCTCTTTCGTCATCGCTAGACGGTAGCTGACGGCTTCGGCGACATGTGGTTTGCGCACGTCTTCAGCGCCTTCCAGATCGGCAATTGTACGGGCCACGCGCAGAACCCGGTGATAGCCGCGCGCTGATAGTCCAAAGCGCTCGGCGACTTTGACAAGCAGGGCGCGGCCTTCGGTGTCAGGCCTTGCCATTTCGTCCAGCAGGTGACCCTCCATATCTGCGTTGACCCGCGCAAGCGGGTGGTCCGCAAACCGTTCTGATTGGACGCGCCGCGCCTGATCTACACGAGCGGCCACATCGGCTGAACTTTCGCCCGCTTCCGGCAAGTCGAGATCGGTAAAAGCGACAGGTGGGACTTCAACGCGCAAATCAAATCGGTCCATTAATGGTCCGGAAATGCGGCCCATGTAGTCTTCTCCGCAGATAGGCACGCGTGCGCAGGCGCGTGCGGGGTCAGAAAGGTATCCGCATTTGCAGGGGTTTGCCGCTGCGACCAGCATAAAGCGGCACGGATAACGGACATGGGCATTGGCGCGCGCGACCACGACTTCACCGGTTTCGATGGGCTGGCGCAGGGTTTCCAGCACAGTGCGGGGGAATTCAGGAAACTCGTCCATGAAGAGAACACCATTATGTGCAAGGCTAATCTCGCCCGGTTTTGCGCTGCGACCGCCACCTACAATCGCCGCCATTGAAGCGGTGTGATGGGGTTCGCGGAAGGGGCGTTCACGGTTGATCCCACCTTCGTCAAGAAGGCCCGACAAAGAATGAATCATGGACGTTTCAAGCGCTTCAGTGGGCGTTAAAGGCGGCAAAATGCCAGGAATGCGCGCGGCCAGCATGGATTTTCCTGACCCCGGCGAGCCAACCAGCAAAAGGTGATGCCGTCCCGCTGCCGCGATTTCAAGTGCACGTTTCGCCCGCTCTTAGCCTTTGACCTCGGACAGGTCGCGTGCGCCGATCTTACCTAATACTTCCCCCGGTTCTGAAGGATGCAGGGCCGACTGCCCAGAGAAATGCCGCACCATTTCGGATAAAGTGCGCGGTGCGATAACCTTGACGGTGCCGACCCAAGCCGCCTCTGCTCCGCAGGCTTGTGGGCAGAGCAGTGTGCGGTCTTCTTGGGCTGCAGCCATGGCGGCGGGTAGTGCGCCGACCACGGGGACGAGGGTTCCGTCCAAGGAAAGCTCGCCCAAGGCCACGGTTTGTGCAGCTTCGTCATGCGGAATGATATCGAGCGCTGCGAGCAAGGCCAAAGCGATGGGCAAATCGAAGTGTGACCCTTCTTTTGGCAGATCGGCTGGCGATAGGTTCACTGTAATCCGCTTGGACGGCAAAGCGATGGCCATGGCTGTCAAAGCGGCCCGCACTCTTTCGCGCGCTTCAGACACGGCTTTGTCCGGCAGTCCGACGATCGAGAACGCGGGAATACCGGTCGTGACGGCGCATTGCACCTCGACCAAGCGCGCTTCAATACCCTCAAATGCCACTGTGTAGGCCAATGCGACCATCGCCAACTCCCGTTCTTGGTTAACGGGTAGGGCCAGCGGGTTTAGGAAAGGTTAATTTTCATCACCCGGCCAAGCCGTTCGAGGCAGTTCTATGGGATAGGGCCAAGGATCGTGCACTTCTTCCGATGCGGCCTTGCGCCAAGCTAAAATTGCTTGATCTGCCAGATGTCTCGCTACGTAGTCTTTTGCGTCTTTGCTAACAGGTAAATCGTATGCCGTGATCCGCATCGCGACAGGTGCATAAAAGACATCCGCCAAGGAGTATTTTCCAAACAACCATGGCCCATCTGCGCCATGTCTTTCGCGCGCAAGCGCCCAAAGTGTTTCGATCCTTTGCAGATCTTTTAGCACGGCTTGCGAAGGATCGAACCCCTTCCAACCAAAACGGATCATCATTGGGCAATCGTCACGGAGTGCGCCGAACCCGCTATGCATTTCTGCAGTGATAGAACGCGCCAGTGCGCGAGCGGCAGGATCGCGCGGGTAAAGATCCAATTCTGGATGCCGCTCGACCAGAGTTTCGGCCATCGCAAGACTATCTGTCAGAACGTGGCCTTCCGCGGTCTGCAACACAGGTACAGTCTTTGCGGGCGCGAGATGCGCCAGATCTGTTGCCATGGTGCCTGTGTAAAGCCCGACCATGTTGGTTTCAAAAGGAAGTCCGAATTTTTCCAGCATAAGCCAGCCGCGCAACGACCAGCTGCTGAAGGTGCGATCACCGATATAAAGTTGATATGTCATGGGAGGATTCATAGCCGAGGGTAGAGGCGGAGCACCAACGATGATTTGTGACGAGGCCCATCACGGGATGTGATTGATGTGCTCCACTGCCCAACCGTTATTGCTGTGACCCAAGACCGTCGCAGATAGGTTGTCGATCCGGTGACTAAATGCCTCGTATGCGCCAATGCCAAGTGCGCGTTGCACTTGCGTGAGAATGACACCGAAATGTGCGACGACGATCAGATCTTTGTGTCCACCATGAAGATGGTCGTCGATAGCGCCGTCAACGCGGTGCCGCACTGCGTTCCAACTTTCGCCGTTGGGTGGGGCTACATGCCCCGGCGTTTCCCAATAAGCGCGCAATGTCTGGGGGTCTTCTGCTTCAACAGCACTAAACGTCTTCAATTCCCAGTCACCAAAATTAATTTCGCGCAGGTTTTTGTCGTGTGGCAATCTACTGCTGGGCTTGAGGATATCTGCAGTGGCGGTCGCACGGATCAAGTCTGATGACACGACAGGTGCGTCAGGCAAGAAGTTCCGCAGTCGTGCTATAGCTGCGGTGTCTGACAGGTCCGCCGGAATATCGGACCAGCCGACCATGCTTTTGGCGTGGGTTGGTCCGTGGCGCACCATCCAAAGTTTGGTCAAGGCATATCGCCTTTCAGCGTCAAAGGCAGTCCCGCCATCACAGCAACGACTAAGTCAGCTTCGGCTGCAAGCCGTTGGTTCAGGCGGCCTTGCGCATTCCGAAATTTTCGCGATAGCGCGTTGTCCGGAACAATGCCTTGGCCTACTTCGTTTGACACGATCACAACCGGTCCATTGCAGGCTGAAAGGGCTGTAATCAGTCTATCTGTATGAGCGACAACATCGTGCTCGCCCAGTACGAGGTTGGTCAGCCAAAGCGTGGCGCAATCTATTAACACAGGCTGCGCAGGTCCGACCTGTGCCAAGGCGCTGGGGACGTCCAGCGGTTCTTCAATAGTGATCCATCCGGCACCGCGCATTTCGCGATGCTGCAGAACTTTTTCTGCCATTTCATCATCAAAAATCTGGGCTGTCGCAATATAAACTGGGTCGCTTCCGCCCTGCAAAACAAGGGTTTCGGCGAAAGTTGACTTTCCCGAGGCGGCGCCACCTAGGACGAGGGTCAGTTTGGGCAATGGCATATTGATATCTTTTTGTGATCCATCTTGTTCAACCCTGCGTAAACATTTCAGACAACAAAGTTAATGTATCACAATGCAACCTGGGAGAATTACAATGGCTGTTACCGGTTTTTCTGATCAAACTTTGTCTCGGACGGCGATGAAAGCAGAG
>Ga0115562_1002495_pt1 | contig 12758 bp, 9 predicted proteins | sample COGITO_mtgs_1105_6_FD_87200 | JGI IMG/M metagenome (GOLD analysis project Ga0115562, IMG submission 87200) | Pelagic marine microbial communities from North Sea - COGITO_mtgs_110516 | ecosystem: Environmental > Aquatic > Marine > Epipelagic | place: Germany:Helgoland, sampling site Kabeltonne...
ACCTCAAATATGAAGGTGATTAATGCTGAAAACCAACACATATACCCTGGTTTTATTGTACCAAACTCAACCTTAGGATTGATAGAAATTGATGCCGTAAGAGCTAGTGATGACGATTCAGAAATTGGAACTTGGAATCCACATATTCGAAGTTTAATCGCCTACAACACAGAATCCAAAGTCGTGGAAAGCATGCGACCAAACGGTGTGCTTTTAGCGCAAATTACTCCGAGAGGCGGACGTATTTCTGGCACGTCTTCTATTGTGCAATTAGATGCTTGGAATTGGGAAGATGCCGTTCTTAAAGCTGATGATGGCATTCATTTAAATTGGCCTAATTCGTTTAGTCGTGGCCGTTGGTGGCTTGAAGAAGATCCAGGGTTAAAAAGCAACCCAAAATACAGCAGTCAATTGCAGGAAATTGAAGCGTATTTTAATGCTGCAAAAGCAAATTCTAACAGTGCAAAAAACCTTCCTTTAGAAGCTATGCGCGGATTATTTGATAAAACCAAAACATTATTTATCCACGTTAATGATGAAAAAGGCATTGTGGACGCCGTTGAGTTTTCAAAATCACAAGGGCTATCAAAACCCGTTATTGTTGGAGGATACGAAGCTTACAAGATTGCTTCTTATTTGAAACAAAATAATATAGCTATCTTATTGCAACGGGTACATTCTCGCCCTAACAACGATGATCATGATTATGATCTTCCCTTCAAAATGGCGCGCCTCTTAGTAGATGAAGGGGTCACAGTGGCTTTGGAAACTAGTGGCGACATGGAACGTATGAACTCCCGGAATCTTCCGTTTTATGCAGGCACCACTGTAGCGCATGGACTCACTAAAGAAGAGGCGCTTCAATTAATAACATTGAATACGGCTAAAATTTTAGGGATAGATAACAGCTATGGATCTTTGGAGGTGGGAAAAAGTGCCACCTTATTTATAAGTACTGGAGATGCGTTAGACATGCGAACCAATAATTTGACAACTGCGTTTATAGATGGTAGAAACATCAGTCTAGAAAGTCATCAAACTAAACTTTGGAAACGCTATTCTAAAAAATACGAGAACAACTAGAAATCAGTTTCTATAAAACATCTAAAGTTCAAGCTTTAGCTTGGACTTTTGATGTTTGCACTTATGAATTAAACACTATTTTTGTAGTATGGTTAAAACAATAAGCAGTCTCCAAAACCCCTTCATAAAACAACTGATTCAGCTCAAAGAAAAATCGAAGCTTCGCAAAAAAACTGGCTTATTTGTTATTGAAGGTAAACGTGAATTATCTTTAGCTATTAAAGGAAACTACAGTATTGAAACCCTTTATTATTATGCTGATTTATTTTCTGCTTCGGAAGCGTCTTCCTTAGAAGTTTATGGGATTGATGTGATAGAAATTACCAAAGTCGTGTACGAGAAAATAGCCCATCGCGAAACGACAGAGGGCATAATTGCAGTAGCAAAAGCCAAAGATTTAGGTTTAAAAAATTTGGAATTTAAAAGTAAAACGCCTTTGATATTAGTGGCTGAAGCTCCCGAAAAACCAGGAAATATTGGTGCTTTACTCCGAACGGCTGATGCTGCCAATGTAGATGCAATTATTATTTCTAACCCCTTAACAGATTTATATAATCCTAATAGTATTCGATCGAGTGTTGGCGGGGTTTTTACTGTACCTATTGCAACTGGAACAACTGAAGAGATTATAAACTATTTGAAGCAACACAATATCTCCATTTATGCTGCGATCCTTCAAGAGTCTGTTATGTATGATTCCATAGATTTCAAAAAAGCAACGGCAATAGTTGTTGGTGCAGAATCAACAGGTTTGAGTAAAGAATGGCGCGACGCCTCAACGGCTAAAATTCGAATTCCGATGCAAGGAAAAATCGATTCTATGAATGTATCAGTCGCCGCAGGAATTTTAATTTTTGAAGCCAAAAGACAGCGAAAATTCAACTAAAAATAAGACTTATCTAAATTTGTTGAAACAATTTGTGTAAAAACTAGGTTTTGTTATTGCGTGTTACGTTTGATTGTAGTAATTTTAAATTATGACAGCAATTGAAGTAGCAGAGGAAAATGCAGCTATCGCTAAGGAGTATAAAGAACTTCTCAGGATCAGTTATAGAACGCTGTCAAGTGCAGACAAGAAATTGATTCGAAAAGCATTTGACGTTGCTGTAGATGCCCATTCCGATCAAAGAAGAAAGTCTGGAGAAGCCTATATATTTCATCCTATTGCTGTGGCAAAAATTGTGGCTTCAAAAATTGGATTAGATGCAACATCTATTGCAGCGGCACTTCTTCACGATATTGTAGAGGACTGTCCCCGCTACTCTATTAACGATATCCAACAATTATTTGGCGAAACCGTGGCACGAATTGTAAATGGTTTGACAAAGATATCATCGCTCAATAAAGATATGAATGTATCAATGCAAGCGGAGAATTTCAGAAAGATGCTGCTGACGTTACACGACGATATTCGTGTCATTATTATCAAAATTGCAGACCGCCTTCACAACATGCAAACGATCCATTCGATGCGTGAAGACAAACAATTAAAAATTGCTTCTGAAACACTTTACATATATGCGCCTCTTGCTCATAAAATTGGATTGTATAACATCAAGTCGAAGTTAGAAGATTTAGCTTTAAAATATACCGAACCAGAAGTTTATAATGACATCTTACTTAAATTAGAAGAAAGTAAAGAAGATCAAGACCTTTACATATATGATATTAGTACGGTTTTAACAAAGGCATTAAATAAAGAAAAAATTAAGTATGAAATAAAGGGGCGACCAAAATCAATTTTTTCGATTCGACGAAAAATGCAAAATCAAGGTGTGTCTTTTGATGAAGTATACGATAAGTTTGCAGTTCGAATCATCTATAAATCAGATCTTAAAGACGAAAAATTTATTGCTTGGAAAGTATATTCTATTGTAACAGATCACTTTAGACCTAACCCAATTCGTTTAAGAGATTGGATTTCGGCTCCAAAATCTACTGGTTATGAGGCCTTACACATTACAGTAATGGGTCCAAAAGGACGTTGGGTAGAAGTTCAAATTCGAAGTGAACGCATGAACGAAATTGCCGAAAAAGGCTATGCAGCGCACTACAAGTACAAAGAAGGTGAAAAAGAACAAGATGAAAATTTAGAAAGCTGGATTGGAAAACTTCAAGAAGTCATTGAAAATCCAGAATCAAGTGCAGTTGAATTTGTAGAGCAATTTAAACTCAATCTTTATGCAAAAGAAATATTTGTTTTTACACCAAATGGTGAATTAAAATCCCTACCAAAAAATGCGACTCCATTAGATTTTTCTTTTAGTATTCATACCGAAATTGGCATGAAAACTAGAGGGGCTAAAGTTAATGGTAAATTGGTTCCTCTAAATCATATCTTACAAAGTGGCGATCAAGTTGATATTATTACCTCAGAAAGTGCCAAACCAACGGCTAACTGGTTAGATTATGTCATTACAACTCGTGCAAAAAGTAAAATAAAATCGTCTCTTAAAGAGGATAAAAAAGCGATTGCAATTGAGGGAAAAGAAATATTGAGGCGTAAACTAAAACAACTTAAAATTACTTTAAACGAACGTTCTATTAATGAACTCGTAAATTATTTTAACCTCAATACCAGTCTGGATTTGTTTTATCGCGTTGGCATCGGAAGTATTGATAATACGATGTTAAAAAGCTTTGCAAACTCTAGAAGTAATGCGTTAGTAAGTTTTATTAAAAATAAAATTACACGTACAAAAGGAACTATAAAAGAGGCTGTTGAAAAAGAAGAAATCACCTCCAAATTCGATATGTTGGTGTTTGGAAAAGAAGAAGAAACTCTAAGCTATAAACTTTCGACATGTTGTAATCCTATTCCTGGAGACTTGGTTTTTGGATTTTTGAGTATCAAAGATGGTATAAAAATTCATAAAAAAGCGTGTCCAAATGCATTGAGTCTTCAATCTAATTATGCATACAGAATTATGTCTGCCAAGTGGATTGATTCATCACAACAAGTATTCAAAGCTGTTATTAAACTCACAGGAATAGACAAGCTCGGCCTTGTCAATTCCATTACAAAAGTGGTTTCAGAAAACATGAATGTTAATATCAAAACCATAAAATTTGATACCGACAGCGGTACGTTTAATGGCGAAATTGCTGTTGAAGTTAACAATACTAATTTTGTTGAAAAATTGATGGAACGTTTGCAAAAAATAAATGGTATAGAAAAAGTCTTTAGAGTCTAAAAATTAGTTTAAATTTGGCAGGTGTATGAGTACAAAACCTAAAAATAAAAATCAAGAGATCGTAAAAAATGTATTTACGAAATTTCTCGAAGAAAATGGCCACCGTAAAACCCCTGAACGGTTTGCTATACTTCAAGAGATTTATGATAATGATGATCATTTTGACATTGAATCGCTCTACATCAAAATGAAAAACAAAAATTACCGTGTTTCAAGAGCCACACTCTACAATACAATTGAATTGTTATTGGATTGTGCTTTGGTACGAAAACATCAATTCGGGCAAAATCAAGCTCAGTATGAAAAATCATACTTTGACAAACAACATGACCATGTCATCCTTACGGATACTGGTGAAGTCTTTGAGTTTTGCGACCCAAGGATTCAATCCATTCAAAAAACAATAGAAGAAGTATTTGATATTGATATTCAAAAACATTCGCTTTACTTCTACGGAACAAAAAAAAATACTAAAATTAACGATTAAATAGCATGGCAGTAGATTTACTACTAGGATTACAATGGGGTGACGAAGGCAAAGGAAAAATTGTAGACGTTCTAACCTCAAATTACAATATTATAGCACGATTTCAAGGGGGACCAAACGCAGGCCATACGCTTGTGTTTAACGGCATGAAGCATGTTCTTCATACAATTCCATCTGGTATTTTTCACGAAGCTGCGGTGAATTTAGTAGGAAACGGTGTTGTAATCGATCCTGTTATTTTTAAAAATGAATTGGATAAACTAGCAACACAAAATGTAGATTATAAAAAATCGTTAGTCATTTCTCGTAAAGCTCATTTAATTTTACCAACACACCGCCTTTTAGATGCTGCATCTGAGGCTTCAAAAGGAAAAGCTAAAATTGGATCGACTCTTAAAGGGATTGGACCTACTTATATGGACAAAACAGGACGGAATGGTATTCGTGTGGGCGATTTAGAATTAGACAACTGGAAAGAAAAATACCGTGCCTTAGCTAATAAGCATGAATCAATGGTTGCGTTTTATAACGTTGATTTAGAATATGACTTAGAAGAATTAGAAACTGAATTTTTTGAAGCAGTAAAAGTCTTAAAATCCTTAAAATTCATAGATTCTGAAGAATATTTACACCAAGCTCAACGCGATAATAAATCAATTTTAGCGGAAGGTGCACAAGGCTCTTTATTAGATATTGATTTTGGAACTTATCCATTTGTAACCTCTTCAAATACAACTGCTGCAGGGGCATGTACAGGTTTGGGAATTGCTCCGAATTCAATTGGTGAAGTATTTGGGATTTTTAAAGCCTATACTACTCGAGTAGGTTCTGGCCCCTTCCCTACTGAATTGTTTGATGAAGACGGAGAAACCATGGGGCGTGTCGGAAATGAATTTGGTGCTACTACAGGTCGTTCACGACGTTGTGGATGGCTAGATCTTGTAGCTCTTCGCTATGCATGTCAAGTCAATGGCGTTACACAACTTATGATGATGAAAGCTGATGTATTATCTGGGTTTAAAGCCTTAAAAGTATGTACAGCTTATAACTATAAAGGCGATATTATCAACCATTTGCCGTATAACGTTGATCCTGAAAACATCACACCAATTTATACGGATTTTGAGGGATGGGAAGAAGATTTAACGGAAATGAATAATGAATCTACACTTCCAGCATCTTTAAACACTTATATTGACTTCCTTGAGAAAGAATTACAAATTCCAATCAAAGTCGTATCTGTAGGACCTGATAGAAAACAAACGATTTTTAGATAACAATTAAAAATCTATCCTTAGGATAGATTTTTTTTTAGACTTAAAATAATCTTAAGTTTTATTTAAAGAACTCAATATTACCTATTTTTGTAACAAATTTTATAACGTTGAAACATAAAAGTATTTACTATTTAATATGTATTCTGTTTTTTATAGGAACGCTTTTACATGCGCAAGACCGTCGCAGGATCGAAATAGAATATGCACCTTTTATGAATTTTGACGAATCGAAACCCGATGCGACGATTCTAACGCGAGACACTACAAAACAAGTACATATTAAGCATGATGGTATAGAATTATGGTGTGATGAAGCTATTTACTATGGAGAACAGGATTTTATAGAAGCTTATGGAAATGTTCATGTAAAACAAGGAGACACTATAAATATGACCTCAAAATATGTGGAGTATAGTGGCAAAACACAACTCGCATTTGCGAGCGGTTCAGTAGTTTTGACAGAGCCCAGTTCTAAACTCACAACAGATACGTTATACTTTGATCGTGTCAAACAACAAGCATTTTATCGAAGCTTTGGAAAAGTTGTTCGCGATACAACAGGAACAATTACAAGTACGCGAGGGCGATACTATATGAATTCTAAAAAATATCGATTTGTAAATAATGTCAAATTAGTCAATCCCGAATACGTTATTGAATCCAATCAACTTGATTTTTATTCACTTTCTGGGTTCACTTTTTTATTTGGACCTACAACAATCACTAGTGAAACAAGTATTATTTATTGCGAACGTGGATTTTATGATACCCAAAATGATACGGGTTATTTTGTTAAAAAATCTAAAATAAATTATGATGAACGTATTGTTGAAGGGGATAGTATTTACTTTGATCGCAGCAATAATTTTGCGTCAGCGACCAATAATATTATCATCACAGATACTCTAAACAACACCATTGTTAAAAGTCATTATGCTGAAGTTTTTAGAGCCAAAGATTCTGTATTTGTAACTAAACGTGCATTGGCAATTACACTTCAAGAAAACGACTCTATTTTTGTGCATAGTGACACCTTGATGGTGACTGGAAAACCTGAAAAAAGAATTACTAGAGCTTATTATAATGCCAAAATATTTAAGTCTGACTTGAGTGGGAAAGCGGATTCTATTCATATGAATCAAAAAACAGGGCTTACACAACTTATTAACTTAGATCGTAATGAAACGCAGGATCCATTTTATAAAATACAACATCCTATTTTATGGAATTTTAAAAATCAAATCACAGGAGATTCGATTCATTTAATTTCGAATCCAAAGACCGAAACATTAGACTCTTTAAAAGTTTTTAATAACTCGTTTGTGATTAGTAAAGATAGCTTAGGAGATGGCTACAATCAGATTTCAGGAAAAAAGTTATTTGGTTTATTTGAAGATAACAGTTTATCAACTATTGACATTATTAAAAATGCTGAATCCATTTATTACCTCCGTAATGATGCAGATGAATTGGTGGGAATTGATAAATCAAAATCTGGATCTATTAAGATATGGGTATCTGGAAATGCGATAGATGAAATGCGAAAATTCAATCAAATTGGTGGAAAAACGCATCCTGAGAATGAATTTAAGGAAAATGAAAAAATTCTTAAAGGGTTTAATTGGCGTGAATCTGAACGTCCATTAAGTGTAGAGGATTTATTTAAGGACGATCCTCCTTTAGTACTTCCAGTTATTCAAGGGCTAAAAGCGTATATTCCACAAGAGGAATTCTTTGACCCAAAACTTATCAAACGGGTTGAAGATGCCCAACCAAAGCCATCAAAAAACAGTGATCTTATTAAACTAAAATCTAAAAATAAGTCCGCTAGAAAATTGCCTCAAGGATTTCAAAAAAAACAAAGTAAATTTAAAAAAACTATTCAAAAAAATTGATTACAAACGATTTTTTAAAGCATCAAGCACAAACTACTCCTCATCCGTTAGGGATGGAAATTTCCTATGCAGAAGGGTCTTATATATATGATCAAAATAAAAGAGCATATTTAGATTTTGTAGCTGGGGTATCAGCCTGTAGTTTGGGGCATCGCCATCCAAAAGTCGTGGCTGCTATTAAAAAACAATTGGACTCCTACATGCATGTAATGGTCTATGGCGAATATATCCAATCGCCTGCTGTTAAATTGACCAAATTACTCGCTGCTCATTTACCGCCTAAACTTGAAAAAACATATCTAACAAATTCAGGAACTGAAGCTATTGATGGCGCTATGAAACTTGCACGGCGTTATACTGGTCGTTCTGAAATTATTGCGGCCATAAATGCCTATCATGGAAATACCATGGGAGCTTTAAGCATTATGGGATACGAAGAAAGAAAACACCCTTTTAGACCGCTTATTCCAGATATCAGATTTATAGAATTTAATGGGCTTGCAGAGCTTTCTAAAATTACTACTAAAACCGCAGCAGTTATTTTAGAAACCATACAAGGCGGGGCGGGATTTATTGAACCCATAAACGGGTATTTAACCAAAGTCCAAGATAAATGTAATGCTGTTGGTGCGCTTTTGATTTTAGATGAAATTCAACCCGGAATTGGAAGAACAGGAAAACTCTTTGGTTTTGAAAACTACAACTGTATTCCTGATGTTGTCGTAACTGGGAAAGGTCTCGGCGGCGGCATGCCCATTGGCGCTTTTACAGCATCTAAAGAAATGATGGATAGCTTATCGGACCACCCAAAACTAGGTCACATCACCACTTTTGGCGGCCATCCTGTAATTGCTGCGGCTGCTCTAGCTACATTAGAAGAAATTACGACTAGTAACTTAATTTCTGAAAGTTTAGAAAAAGAAACACTGCTAAGGACACACCTTCAACATCCTTTGATCAAAGAGATAAGAGGCAAGGGATTAATGCTTGCTTTGATAGTAGATTCACCAGAAATCGCTAATAAAATAGTATTACAATCTAAGGAAGACGGTTTAATTTTGTTTTGGTTGCTCTATGAGCCAAAAGCCGTTAGAGTATCGCCTCCTCTGACAATTTCAGAAGAGGAGCTTATTAAAGGCTGTACCATAATTATTAATATCCTAAATTCCATATAAATAAGACTGTTAATTATTTTGTTGAAAACATTAGAGATCTTTAAGTGTTTCAAGCAGATATACCATTAAATTTAGTAGTGTAAAAAAGAGCAATGTATGGAGTTCAGTCAATCTGACGAAAACGAAGAAGTAACTCTCTCAAAATTTGAGTCGATGTTAAAAACCAACAATGTGTTTTTCTTTGATTCTAATGAGTTTGAAAATATCATCCACCACTATTTGGAGCGTGGGAAAATTGCATTAGCAAAAAAAGCAATCAAACTCGGATTGAGTCAGCATCCTGCGTCTTTAAACCTGAAATTATTTAAAATTGAAACATTAATTTTCGAGAATAAATTAAATGAAGCGGATCGCCTCCTCTCACCTCTTTTCGAAATCGAACCTAATAATGAAGAGCTTTATATTCAAAAAGCAAATATTTATTCCAAAAAAGATCAGCACGAAAAAGCAATAGAAGTATTTAAAAAAGCGATTGAAATTGCAGAAGATAGTGCCGATCTTTACTCCTTGATTGGCATGGAGTATTTGTTTTTAGATAACTATCAAGAAGCAAAACAAAATTTTATAAAATGTATTGAACTCGATTTAGAAGATTATTCGGCACTTTATAACATCATTTATTGTTTTGACTTTTTAGATGAAACTACAGAAGCTATTGAATTCCTAAACGAGTATTTAGATAAAAACCCGTATAGCGAAGTGGCGTGGCATCAATTAGGGAGGCAATATGTAGAAACTAAACAATCGGAAAAAGCACTCGCTGCATTTGATTTTGCAATTATTTCTGATGATACTTTCGTTGGTGCATATCTCGAAAAAGCAAAAGTATTAGAAAAATTAAACCGCTATGAAGAAGCGATAGAGAATTATAAAATCACCATTGCGATAGAAGATTCTACGGCCTATGCTTTTATTAAAATTGGGTATTGTTATGAACGTCTTAATGCGCCAGATTTAGCGCTTCAACACTACTATCAAGCGGTAGAAGAAGACCCTGCATCAGATAAAGGCTGGATGCGAATTACTAAGTTTTTTATTTCTAAGAAAGACTATCAGAAGGCCTTATTTTACATCAATAAAGCTATTGATATTGATGCAGATAGTGCACCCTATTGGTTGTTGTATTCTACTATTAATGAGCGACTTGCTTTACTAGAAGAAGCTGAACGAGGGTATAAAAAAACACTTGAACTTGGGGATTATGAACTAAGCACTTGGTTATCGCGAGGGGATATTTTAATAAAACTAGGAGAGTATGAAGCGGCAAAATTTAATTTTGTGCAAGCTTTGGAATTCTATCCTAAAAGTGAAGAACTAGAATTTCGACTGTCAGGCGTCTGTTTAAAACTCAACAATACGGATGCTGGCTATGCACATCTTCTTACAGGACTGCATATAAACATAGATCACGTCTTTATTTTAGAAGAATTATTCCCTAAGGTTTATCAACAAAAAGCGGTGCTTCAATTAATTGAAAATTTTAAAAATTCTTACAAGTAAAGTTTATATATTTACTAGCCCTATTTAAGTAATACCCCTCTAAAAATCGCTTTAATTTATTTTTAATCAAACGCATGAAACGAACCCCACTAGATTATATACTAATTGCACTCAAAGGTATGGCTATGGGTGCCGCTGATGTTGTACCAGGCGTATCCGGTGGCACCATCGCGTTCATTTCTGGGATTTATGAAGAACTTATTGGCACTTTAAATAACATCAATTTTTCGCTTTTAAAAACACTCAAAACAAAAGGCCTTAAAAACGCTTGGAACAAAGCAAACGGCCCTTTTTTGTTAGCACTACTATCGGGGATTTTTGTAAGTGTTATTTCACTCGCCAAGGGTGTGAAATGGTTCTTAGAGCACCACCCTATTTTACTTTGGGCGTTCTTTTTTGGATTGGTTCTTGCCAGTATTGTATATATCGGAAAACAAATAAAACTCACCTATTTAGATTTAAAATTAATTCTTGGAATGGCCATTGGAGCTGTTATAGCATACCTAATTACCACCATAAACCCAGCTGAAACTTCAAATACAGATTTATTTTTATTTCTTGCGGGTGCAATAGCAATTTGCGCTATGATATTACCCGGAATTTCAGGGGCTTTTATATTGGTCATCTTAGGGGCTTACAGTCCTGTTCTTGAAGCTATAAACAGTAGAGACCTTAAAACTATACTCATATTTGGTGCAGGTGCTAGTGTTGGGTTGTTATCATTTTCTAAACTTTTAAAATGGTTGTTTAAAAAATATAATCGCTTAACATTGGCAGTCATTACAGGGTTTATGATTGGATCATTAAACAAAATATGGCCATGGAAAGTAGCGTTAACATATCGAACAAATTCTAAAGGCCTTCAAGTGCCCTTAAATGAACAAAGTATCTCCCCTTTTAATGTAGATGGAGATCCTCAACTTTTACAAGCTATCGGCTTGATGATTTTTGGAGCGTTACTCATTTTAGCTCTTGAAAAAGTAAGTGCAAAAAAACACACTCTTGAATCCTAGTCATAAACATATAAACCCTTTTTTATTAATCCTTAAAGGCGTTGCAATGGGAGCTGCAAATAAGGTGCCTGGTGTTTCTGGTGGCATTGTAGCCTTTGTGATGGGCTTCTATGAGGAGTTTATTTACGCCTTACAAAAATTCAACCTTAAGGCTGGAGCGTTAGTTTTTACTGGACGTTTTAAAGACTTTTACCGTTATGTTAATGGACGTTTTCTATCCCTACTTTTTTTGGGGATGATTATTAGCTATTTTAGTGTTTCTAAATTACTGGACTACTTAATTGAACACTACGAACTCTATGTATGGAGTGTATTTTTTGGAATGATTATAGGCTCTATTTATTACATTTATAAAGATTTTAACTCGTGGAATTCAAAAACAATCTTATGTGCTTGTCTCGGAATCCTAGCAGGATTAAGCATTAGTTTTTTGAGTCCTGCAACTCAGAACGATAACCTGTGGTTTGTTTTTTTATGTGGAATAATTAGTGTCTCAGGCATGGCATTACCAGGATTTTCTGGATCATTTATTTTAATATTATTAGGGAATTATGTATTGTTATTAGTGGATGCTGTCAACGCTCTTTTTGATACATTTGTACTTATAGTTACTAGAGATTTTAGTTTTATGACAGATTTGGAGCATCTAAGACTTTTGAAAGTTTTGTTTGTTTTCACTCTGGGTTCCGTTGTGGGTCTGGTGAGTCTTTCGCATCTTTTAGGCTATATATTAAAACATTATAAATTCAAAACACTAGCTCTTATAATGGGATTTATTACGGGATCGCTTGGCGTAGTTTGGCCTTGGAAAAAAGTGCTTTTTAAACAAGACGATTTAGGGCAATTTGTAATAGACACGAATGGCGAACAAATTATTGAAAATTATCAACGATATTTACCAGATATAAACCTACAATTGGGATATGCTTTACTATGTATTGGAATTGGTACTGCTATTGTTTTGGGATTGGAATGGTACGGAAAACAACGCAAACACATTAAATGAAAAATTTTGGACTGTTAGGTAAAAATATAGACTACTCGTTTTCGAGGGGTTATTTTAAAGAAAAATTTAAGGCTCAGCACTTAAAGTGTTCGTATAACAACTTTGATTTGGAAACTATTGAAGATTTC
>Ga0115562_1002517_pt1 | contig 12703 bp, 14 predicted proteins | sample COGITO_mtgs_1105_6_FD_87200 | JGI IMG/M metagenome (GOLD analysis project Ga0115562, IMG submission 87200) | Pelagic marine microbial communities from North Sea - COGITO_mtgs_110516 | ecosystem: Environmental > Aquatic > Marine > Epipelagic | place: Germany:Helgoland, sampling site Kabeltonne...
CGGCATAAACAAAATAACCGCTTCTAATAAGTTGGCAAAGAAAACAGGTTGTTCAGTTAAATCTTTGCGTAAGATTATTAAAAAGGGGCAAGGTGCGTATTATAGTTCTGGTAGTAGACCGAATCAAACGGCTCATTCATGGGGACATGCAAGGTTGGCAAGTTCAATAACAGGCGGAAAGGCTGCGACAGTAGACTACAAAATATTAGAAGAGGGATGTACATCAAAAAGCAAGGCACTAAAACTGGCTAAGACAGCCAAGAAGAAATATAAAGGTGCAAGAAAAGTAACCAAGGCACAAGGTGAATCGCGAGGGGAAGGTGGTTATAAAATGAAAGAAACAATCGTTAATTTTGAGAAAGGTCCAGGAGATAAAAAATATACAGCAATAGTTAAAAATAAACTGACACAAAAAATAAGAAAATTACATTTTGGACATAAGGATTATCAACAATTTAAAGACAGAACTAATATAGGGTTGTATAGTAGGCGTGATCATCATGATAAAAATCGTCAAAGAAATTATTATAATAGACATTCCGGAGAGAAAAAAAGAGGGAAAGCAATTTTAAAAGAGAAAAAAAAATCTAAGGGTTATTACAACTCTAAAATACTTAGTCATCAATATTTATGGTAATTAATATATTTAAATATATATTTATATTTATTTAAAATGCCCGATACACATATAATAACATATGCTACACATACATATGGTTATTATAATGATTTAATTAACAATAAATATAATATCAATGTTGTCACATTGGGATATGGTTTAAAATGGAACGGACTAAGAGACAAACCTTTGGCTGTATTAAAATATTTAGAAAATATACCCGAGACTGATATTGTAGTATTTGTAGATGGATTTGATTCTATTATTAATAATAATATGAATACGATAATTAGTAAATTTAATTTATTAATAAATGATGATAAAACGAAAGTAATATTATCCAAAGAACAATGTTATAATAAACAAAGTAATTTATTTTATAAGTTGCTTTTTAATTATTGTCAAAACAAGGTTTACAAATATAAAAACAATGTAATTGTTAATTCAGGATTGTATATGGGGTATGTTAAATATATAAAACAATTATTGGAACATCACAAGAATAATGATAATCCAAATGTAGATCAGATATTATTAAATAATATTTATTCTAATTATGATTTTGTAAAGGTAGACATGGACAATGTTTTATTTTTCAATTGTCCAGTTTATATGGATACAAAGTCTGATGCAAGCTTTGTTCAATACCCAGGTGTTTTATCATTTCAAAGAATAAAACGTGCGGTTTTACAAGACTACAATCATTGTTTTAGAAGCGAGATTAAAATATTTTTAATGCTATTGTTTTATTTATTGTATACATACATACATATTTAAAAGATATTGATATTATATACACGTACATGTCTATCATAGAAGCAGAGGTAATAGTTGCCGATATACAAGATGGGGTCGTTGCCGATATACAAGATGGGGTCGTTGCCGATATACAAGATGGGGTCGTTGCCGATATACAGGATGACAAGTTGCCAGTAGCAATAGTTATAGAACCTCAAATTGTTATAGATGGTTCTTCAAGTATAAATGAAAGTTTTATAGATGATGGTTCTTCAAGTATAAATGAAGGTTATATAGAACTGACAATATTATCAAAGAGGGTGCGTGTTTTAGCTATAATTGATTTAATATTAAATTTAATTTTAACAATTAATAATTTGATAAGAGTAATTCCTGCTATACTTTGTTATATAGGATTTCATGGTGCTAAGAAGTATGATAGTGGATTAATTTTAATATATTATTTATACACAGTTTTAAATATTGCTGGAAGTTTAATATACTGTATTCTCTTTATTGCTGTTACATTCAGTGAATATAGTGTTCCCGAGTTACTACTATACCTACCATTATTAATTATGCAACTTACAGCATTTAAATATGTGTTAGAATTTAAAAAAACGATTAAAGATTTAACACATAATGATATTATGTTATTACAGGCAAATAGTTAATTTAATTTAAAAACATATCATTGATAAGAGTTAATGAAATGTTTAATTTTATTATTTATTATTTCAGCTTTTGGTAAATCGTTAAATTTATCTGGAAATAGTTATAAAGCTACAATAAAGGTCCCCATTATAAGAGATACACAAGAATTAAGATTAGATTTCATTAGTCAAACAAAAGCAACTATTCAATTTAAAGGATTTATAAATAACAAGGGAAGTATAATTTATCACTATAATGATGAAAAAGATAACTTTGTATATATACTGGATGATAATCTCCAACAAATTATAGATAAATATTATTTATCATTATATGATATTTCTTACGACGAGTTAAAATGTGCTGCGTATGTTACGATTAAATCGCGTATACTTCAAATAAAACAAAAAATTTGTTTTACATTAATTTAATTGTTAAATTATTTAAGAATTAACCAACGTATATGAATAATGTATCGCATTATTCCATTAAGAGTTTTAAGACGCACAGCAGGAGTTAAATTCGACGAGATGGTGCCCTCAGACATACCTAAGATACATGGTATAGATCGTGTAACACACGGTCCAAACAGTATATCGCCTGGTCCCGTAGAGGACAGTACGCCTGCGGTAAAACGTCCATGGTATATGCATCCAGCACAGGATGATAATCTAATGGTACTACAGGGTACACGTTATGTAGATATATACGACCCTATTAAGAAATTGGGTGCGTCATTTATAGTAACACCGGAGAAGGTATATAAGAATGATAAATTATATTTTGATGGTCCGGCGATGGTAGTTTGGCCTGCGGGTATATTTCATCGTATTATAAGTGGTGAGGAGGGTAGTATTAGTGTTAATTTTTCTACAAGAACTAAAGGTTTTGATTTAAAAGATAATTTTAACATATATAACTTATGTAAAACGACAGGTAAATATATCCTATTGAAGGATGGCATAGAAGATCAACCCGACTTAAACTATCAATATCCAAACGATGAGATAAAAGATTTATTTAAAAATAATTAAATTGAAATAACATTAAATATTAAATATTAATTTATTTAATGATGGAATTAATTAAAACAGAGAATTCGTGTTTGAAGGTTATGAATCTAGAAGATAATATTAATTTACAAGAGATAATTAATACTATCAAAGACAAATTGATTGAAAACCCAGAGATAATGGTATTTGGTAAAACATGTAATCAGCACAGAAGCATAGGGTTCTTTTCAGATACATCCATAGGGTATTATTACTCAAAACAATTGGCAAAGAGTCAACCACTTAACGAATTAAAGCAGTTATTGGATATAATAAATGTACTATTTGACATGGTTTTTGATGGTATTTTAGTGAATAGATATAAAGATGGTGAGGATTATATTAGTGCACATAGCGATGATGAAAAAGGATTGACTGATGCAGGTGTTATAATTCTATCTTTTGGTGCGACACGAAAGTTTAGAATACGAGATAAAAATACTAAAAAAATAGTATTAGATGTACCTTTAATAAGCGGTCAAATAATACAAATGTCTGGTAATTTTCAGAAAGAATTTACACATGAAATTCCTATTGAAAAAAGGGTGAAAGGAGAGCGATATTCATTTACTTTTAGACAACATCTATATTAATTTATATTTTCTCGATAGGAACGCTTCCTTTTCCTTTACGAGTAGTCCAATCGTATAGAAAGTTAAATACTGCTTCATCGTTATTGTAATCGTGTATATAATGTATTTTTTTTATGCCTGCTGCTATAAGTATTTTGGTACAGGTTAAACATGGGAAATGAGTAATATACGCATGACAACCTTCACAACTGACGCCTCGTTTCGCGCAATCTATAATGGTATTTTGCTCTGCATGAATGGTAGCCACTTCGTGTCCATCTTTTATAATAGATTCGTGTGGAAATCCTGGAAGAAATCCATTATATCCTTGTGAAATAATTCTATTGTCTTTAACAAGAACACATCCAACTTGTAAACGAGAACAGCATGAACGTTTTGCAGTAATTGTAGAGATTTCTTTAAAGTATTCTTTCCATGTAATTCTTTCGTTGCTTGATAGTAGTTCTGATAGTTCAGATTCAGTTATTTTTTCTACTCCAATCATTATTAATTTAATAAATATAAATACATTTAATTTAATTTAGTTAATATATAATTTATGAAACCAAATCTATATATAGATACGACGATAGGATTGGGTTATTTAGATTATTTAAATGTTAGTGATGAAGTAAAAAGGATTGTAGAATCATCAAAGATGAGTGAGATAGAACAATGTTATTTATTAAAAATAATGTTGGCTAAAAAAGGTTATGGCGATTATTCGCACAATAGAAAAGTTTATGATTATCGCGATACATATATTTTGAATGAATATATTCGTAATTATACGGGACCCGATCAATCAGAATATTCGTTATTAGGGGAAGAAAATGCTATAAATATTTATTCAATAATTGTAAAATCTATGTGGAATGATATAATAGATCCAAATAAAATAAGACGAAATATAAGGATAAAACATTTGATACGATACAAATTAAAAACCAAAAAATCTATGGTTTGGAATATTATGAAAAATCACATAAATCTTAAAAAAAAATGTAATGGATGTGTTTGTGTATAAATTGAATAAATATTAATAATTAATAATAGTAGTAAAATGGATGATTCATGGTATAACGCAGTTGATAAATTAGCAATTGACAATCTAATGGAAGATGTTAATAATGAAAGAACAAAACACAAAGGGAATTTGGAAATTTATCCTAAAAATGAAAACATATTTCGCTGTTTTAATTATTTTAAATTGCCTGAAACAAGGGTAGTTATTATTGGACAGGACCCTTATCACGGACCGAATCAAGCAAATGGACTAGCATTTGCTGTGGAAGATAATATAAAAAAACCTCCTTCGCTTAAAAATATAGAAAAAGAACTAGGCAAAACAGTCAATATAGAAGAATGGGCAAAACAAGGTGTTTTAATGTTAAATACATCGCTGACCGTACCACAATCCTGTCCTGGCAATAAATACCATATTAATATGTGGAGACCATTTACAAAACAAATACTAGATGCTATTAATGTAATTTGTGAAGGGGTCGTTTTTGTAGCCTGGGGTGCTTTTGCTATGAATTTCTTGAAAGATGTGGATATGGATAAACATACATTGGTTATAACATCTCATCCATCACCATTGAGCGCAAATAAAAAACTAAAAACATATCCGGCATTTATAGGTTCAAAAGTATTTGAAACTATAAATACAAAATTAAAAAAAAAGATTGAATGGTAAATTTCATCGTTCTTTTTTATTTTGTTTGTACGAAGATTATACGTATATTGTTTTAACTCTTCTTTATAATACTATCCAAGCATACTAAACTATTTATTTAGTATATATTTATGTAATTGATTTCTTCTTAACTACGCGCTTCTTTTTAGTAGGCGCTTCTTGTGCAGTTGTTTCTTGTGCAGGTGCGGGTGCAGGTGTGGGTGCTGCAGGTGTGGGTGCAGGTGTGGGTGCAGGTGTGGGTGCTGCAGGTGTGGGTGCAGGTGTGGGTGCAGGTGTGGACGGGAGTTGTTCTGCTTCTTCATCATCATCAGTATCGTCTGCCGCAGTAGCATCTTCTTCATCTACCTCATTTTCAAGTTTATCTTTTTCAGAGGAATCAAGCATAATATGGCATTTTCCTTTTAGGTTCGCGCGTGGCTTTACAACTGCTTGTACAAGTCGCCATGTTACACCAAACTTTCCATTTGCAAACCAAATGCCACCACATTGAATTACAACCGCCACGTTGCTTGCTTTCGTAATAAGTGTTACAGGTGTAACATGCGTATCGTTTTCATTTGGGAACAACATCTTTTGATTAGTGTCATATACCTCAGCATCAAACCCATTGTCATTCCAACAAGAGATTTTCACACGAACACATGGTGCCCGCGAGGTGTCGATTTCACCTTGGTTAGGGTGTCCTTGAGGACATTTAGGATATTTGATCATCGGTGTGTAAAGAGCTTCAATAACCTCTTCCGTCATTTTAGGTTTATTAAACCAATCCTTAGAATTTTCCATAGCAGAGTTCTTAATAAATGTCTCCAATTGAGTTAGATTCTTGAGGAACTGTGTTGTGTTATCGGTACTATAATCTTCATTTGGAAATTGAAGCGACATATCATATGATACCTTCCCATTTCCATCAAAATCATTTTCATTTACACCCCACGTCAACATCAGAGGTGTAGACAGATGAAGATTGCGACGTTGATGAGTATTATAGATTGGAACGTTCTTTCCGCCGGCACTGTTCGCCTTGAGTTTTCCAAGCGATACATCGTTCGAAACGTTAAGCGACTTGCCCTCAATAATCGGTTGTTCTGTGTATTTAGACATGTTGATATAAATTATTATTATGTATTCTCTTTATTTCAATTTTATTTTAAATTAAAAAGTAATAGACTGAAATATAAATCATCGTTTTAATTTTTAAACAACGCTACAATATATTTATGTAGTGACAATGTAATTATTTGTGTAAAACACTTTAAACTATTATGTAAATATATATATAATGAATAAACAATCGTTAGAAATAATATTAAAAAAATATAAAGTATCGGTTGTTCGTGTTTATAAGCCAAAAAGAGTATACGACAAAGATTTTACAATACCAAAGTATCATGAATACAATAATCTGATGACATTGGATTATAAAGTTCCACAATTAAAACAAATATGTACTAAATATGGAATTATAAAAAAAGGAAACAAGAGTGAATTAATAGAAAAAATATATAGATACTTATATTTTTCCAATATACTAATAAAAATACAAAAAAACTTAAGAAAACATTTTGTTTTCCGGTACATAACATCGCATGGACCAGCATTTAAAAACAGGAAGTTGTGTGTAAATGAAACAGACTTTCTTTCATTAGAACCAATAGAAGACATACCTTTTACACAATTTTTTAGCTATAATGAGGATAATATAATTTATGGATATAATATTTCATCGTTATATGAATACATTTTTAAAAAAGATAATAAACTAAATCCTTATAACCGAAAAATAATAGAACCGAAAATGAAGAGAAAGTTAAGAAAGGTAATTAAATTAAGTAACTTGCTAAAGATACCGGTTGAAACAAAAATAAAAGAAGAAATTATTTCTCCTTTTAAAACATTCGAATTGAATGTTATATCTACTTTTCATAAAATAGATGAATTAGGAAATTATACAGATTATAAATGGTTTTATGATTTAGATAAACAACAATTAATCCGATACATTAGAGAATTACATGATATATGGAATTATAGATTGCAATTATCGCCTAATGTAAAATATAGTATATCACCTAATAGTGACCCATTTAGAAGTATTAATTTATACAATATCCTAAATTATGACAGATTTATATTGAAAAAGTCTATTTTAAACGTAATTAATAAATTAGTGAATTCGGGGGTTGATAATGAAGCGAAATCATTAGGCGCAATATATGTTTTAACTGCTCTAACGTTGGTTTCAAATGAGGCGGCGGACACAATGCCTTGGTTATATCATTCAGTCGTACCATTATAAGTAATAATATAAGTAATAATATAATATATATTGCTATAAATTACTTAAAAACGAATTGTATATACACATTATATGCCTCCAAAGAAGCAACCAGTTGAACCACCCGCGACCAATGCCCCTGAACCGGTCGTTGCTACAAAAAAGAAATCCGCACCAAAGAAAAATAAAGCCGTCGCAACACCAGGTTCATCTGGTGTAAATGTTCCACCACCTCCTACTCCTACTTCCACTCCCGCTCCTACTTCCACTCCCGCTCCTACTTCCACTCCCGCTCCTACTCCCGCTCCTATTCCCGCTCCTATTCCCGCTCCCGCTCCTACTCCCGCTCCTAGTTCTGAACTAGTGGCGGGTGCGGATATCATCGCGGCTGTAGATGTTCAACTAGACACACTAAAAGATTTTGCGGAATTACAGGTGCGACTTGCTGCCATTCGCACTAATATTTCTAATTTTATGCAGGACTTCAAGCAACTTCAGAAAAAAGCCGAACGCGACCTCAAGAACGCGCAGAAAAATTCAAACAAGCGCAAACGTAAGACAACAACACGTCAGCCAAGCGGTTTCGTAAAGCCTACTCTAATCAGTAATGAACTAGCAGATTTTCTTGGCAAAGAGCACGGTTCAGAACTCGCCCGTACGGAAGTAACCCGTGAAATTAACGCATACATTCGCGCGAACAAGCTCCAGGACCCAATCAACGGTCGTAAGATTCTTGCGGACGAGAAGCTTAAAAAACTCCTTTCTCTCACTAGCACAGACGAGCTTACATACTTTAATCTACAGAAGTTCATGAGCCCTCATTTCCAGAAACTCGGACAGGATCCGATTAACCCCCCTGTGAGCAAGTAAATCAAATAAATATAAAATTATAATTTTTTAAAAATTTAATAAGATCATTTTTATTAAATTTTTTCTTATTATCTATATGATAATCAAATGCTTTTGGTAAAAGGATTTTTTTATACAAGTTTGATAATAATCTATAATTGAAATTATAATTATTTATAATTAACCAATCGTAGAATGTTTCAACAAAACTAGTACCTTTGTATTTTTTATAAATAAAATAATAATAATGAAATCCTTTATTGTTATCATTATAATCATTATCTGAGATTAAACATAGTTGTTTAAAATTCACATCGTCAATGTTCATTTGTTTTAAAACACTATAATAATCATATCTAAATAAGGTTTCTGTATTAAGATCTATACTTTTATAAACTCTTGGGCAACCATAGACAAACAAATCAGTATCTTCACTCAGACATCCGTATGCATAATTATTCTTAACTAACCAACTACAAAGCTCATCTGCTTCATATGGTGCATCAATATAAGTTTCACCCATAATATCTATCAGTTTTTTAACTTCGTAAAACATAATCCTTGGAACTTTCGTAAATTTTTTTTTTAATAAAACCATTTCTTTATCGTTCGGATCAGTATCTAAAAGTAATTCATTATATTTATTTTCTGCGATTATTTTATTTTTTTTCCGTCTTAGTATCGTATTAATTTTATCGCTATCTATCTTGCCATCAAATATAAATATAGGTTTAATATTGTGTTGTTTAAACAACGAAATCATTAAATAAAACTGTTCAATTAATTCATTGTTTTCGGTAAATTTATACATATAATTATTTGTGTCAATCACTAATTTCTTTCCATATAACGCATTAAATTGTATTTTACTGATAGCTTTTTTACAATATTTATTTATGAATTTATTTAAGCATCTTACTCCCATTATTACTTTGATACAATGAAATTAAATAATAATCAATTTTATATTATTTCAATGATAGTCATTCTAAGTGATCTATCAAATTTATCGTGTTTCTGTAGCTCCGTAAAACGTTCTAAAAGCATACGAGAATTATATTTATCCATAATATATTTTTCAAAATATTTTATATTTTTTAAATCCATTTTAATGAAATTAGTATTATTTTCTTTACACCATATAATAAATTCTACTGGATCATTCATTATAACACAAGTTAAAACATAATAACTAAAAATATTGCTCCTTTCTTTATAAAGTTTTCTTCTTATTATAGATACATCATCCACACCAATTAAATCTGAATAAGATAAACCCATAAATTCTAAAACCTTATTACATTGTAATGCAGAAAATGATGATTCGTAATTAAAGTAATAAGACGTAAGGTTTTCAAACTCGGTATATTTGGATGTTTGTATTAATGATATAAAATAAATATTAAATATTCGGGCCCATGACTCCGCATAACATTCCGATAATAACATATCACTTCTTTCTATTGGAAAGATTGAACGTAAATTATGATTATAATTGTTATCATTAAAATCTAACCCTAAATAATGCATAGATTCATGAATAAGAACCTTAAACCATTCTTCTTTACGATAAATAACAATCTCATTATTTTCTGCACACCTTGATGTATAACCCGAATTTACATTTTCTTTATCTAATATTTTAACTGCAGATTGTGGTAAAATTTTTTTATAATCTGTTAAATATAATTTAATATTTATGTTATTAAAACATTTGCTGATACTATATTTAACTATAAATGTAAACCAGGTTAAAATAAGTTTAATATAGTTTTTTATATGTTTAACCTCAACAAGGTTATTTTCTTCTAAATAAAAACATACAGATATATTATACAAATTATTTATTCTTTTCTTGTATTTTAACGTGTAGTATTTAGAAAAATTTATGTGTTCTTGTATTTCGTCTGGAACCCAAGCTACATCTCTAATATTTATCGGTTCAATAATAAATCCATTATTGATGTCTGACAAACATATCTTATCTACTATTTTCTTACTATAAATCATTTTTGCATATAGTTGTTTTAAAATATTAATATAATATTTTTTGTGTGTATTTATATTCATTGAATTTACATTCATTGATTTTACATTCATTGATTTTATGTAATCACTTGTATATTGAGATAGTTCCATATAATATATTTATAATCATATTTTTACATTAATTATAAATATATTTATTTAATAAGATCATTTCTAATTTTCATTAAATTAGTAAACTCAACCGGTTCGGACCCTCGTTGAAAATGAACAAGCTTTGCGTTTTGTGTTTTTATTAACATATCTTTTAATTCTTCTGATTGCGTAAATTTCGCTAATTGTGCACGATTCATTTCTTCTATGCTTCTATCAGATGTAAAGAAATCTTCATCCATCTTAATATCACTTGGTCTAATCATTGTTTTACCATTTTTACCTGTTTTGCTACCTGCTGCCTTGGCCCTGATTGGATCCTTGGATAAAATACTTCCGGAATCCAAAGAAAATTCCAAATAATATTTATTATTACCATTCTTAAATTTTGACCCTTGATAATAATGTTCCACAGTTAACCATTTATGATCATTTAAAACAAATTCGCTCTCCCAGAAGTTCGAAAGTTTTCGTCTCCACGATGGAATTTTTGAAAGTTCTGAGAACTTTTTAATCATATCTTTTGGTACAGTTTCACCCGCACCTTTACCAGGCAAAGGTTTGTCGTTGGATTTAGAGTAAAATTGAAATACAATATCATCTATATATAAACCTTGTGAACTTTGTTCCATGTCTGTAACATCCTCGTCTTTAGAATCGTCAGGTTTAGTTTCTTGAATCATTTTTTTATATTGATTAAATTCAGGAATTAAATCATACGCACCTCCTTGTTTTTCCATACATTTATACACAATCAACTCTTTTATCTTGTTTGGTATTTCAACAAATGATAATTGCGGTTTACTATCATACATAATTAACTTATAATGCCAACCATTATAATCAGCAAAAATATAATGATCGGGTCTAAATATACCTTTATTTTGTAGAATAACATCCACCTCACCACAATGTAAAACATTATCTATGTCTTCATTTAAATATGATTGTTCTGATAATAAGATTAACTTAATGTTCATTACACGCTCCATTATAGATATACTCCATGCCTCACCCCAAAATTCACATGTTTGTACCTTTTCTTTTAGTTTATTAATATTTTTTATATTTTTCATAAATTTAACATCCGACAACAAATCATTTGTTACCGCTTTCTCTTCTTTAATTTTACTATATTCTTCTTTAACTAATTTAGCTTCTTTAACTAATTCACTTTGTACCGCGCGATCTTTCGTTTGTTTCATTAATTCTATCAACTCCTTATTTCTTTTATTAAGCTCGTTCAACTTATTTGTATCATCCTTAATACTTGTCGTATAGGATTCATACAATTCCTTGTAGTTTCTATACACTGCCTCTGTAACATTATTTGCTAATATTTTTCTAAGCGAATCTACTGTCACATTCGGATCCACCTCACTTAATGCGTCTACTATAACATGAAATAAACAATCTCCACCGCCTGCATTATCTTTTATTTTATATTTATTAGAATGTAAATACTTTTCTATCCATGTTTCACTTTTAGTTTCGTCATATTTTTCTTCAACAATCAGTGGAGGATGTTTAATTGTTTGTGTATCCTCTAATTGCACATGTTCAAACGTTTTCTCTGCTAAATATTGTTCTGTAATAAAAGAAAATAGCAAAGGCATCTCCAATAACTCTATATTTAAATCACCATCATCATCTAAATACTTATTTACATTGGTTGATTCAATCTCGTAAAGGCCGATCCTTGATATTATTTTGTCTTTAAAAACTAAATATATAGAGTAGAATACTACATTGTTATCAATATTATCTGTATTAGCCTTTCCTATCGCTATATTTATTGTATTTTCAAGTATCGTCATTTCATATTGAACCGCCGAATAATTCAAATCTGTTTCTTCAATTTTGTCAGATTCAATATAATTTATTTTATTATTAATCTTTGATAAAACCATTATATTAATTAAATATAATATATTTACTTAAATACTTATCACTTTTTAATTCCTTCAAATGAAACCATAACCTTTTTCTTCTATAAACTATATCACTATTATCTATGTTTTTTTCATAATCAAGTATTGTGTTTATTATTTCATCCTTTCTTTTTTTTTTTTACTTATATCTTAATTTTTTATCATGCACATTATA
>Ga0115562_1002518_pt1 | contig 12692 bp, 15 predicted proteins | sample COGITO_mtgs_1105_6_FD_87200 | JGI IMG/M metagenome (GOLD analysis project Ga0115562, IMG submission 87200) | Pelagic marine microbial communities from North Sea - COGITO_mtgs_110516 | ecosystem: Environmental > Aquatic > Marine > Epipelagic | place: Germany:Helgoland, sampling site Kabeltonne...
CAGTAAATGCTATCAAAGGAGCGGCATCAAACCGCGACAGGTCCATTCGCCTTCAACTTGATCAAGGCGCAGTCCAAGCGCATCGGTTGGGTCTAGACCAGTACAGTGGATCAAACCCAATGCAGCCCGCATTTGTGGTGACGCTGCATTCAACACAGCTTTAACCTCTGAGTATGTCCAGGGGCGATTAGCTCGTTTTGCTCCCTTTGGGCGGGGTTTAGGAATCACCGCCTCAGCGTAGTTTTTGTCGATCAGCCCTTTTGGGACGGTGTGCTTGAATACTTGGCTCATAAATGTTCGCAGCATGTTCGCCCGGCGCCACCCAATTTTTTTTGCAGCTTTATCGTGAATTCCAGAGACTAAAGGTGTATCGATTTTGAAAACTGGAACGTCCGCAATGGGATGAAGAAAGTTGGCACACTTTCGGTAGTCCTTCTTTGTCGCATCTGCCAAGTTGTCGAAGTGTTCAGTTTGAAAATAAGTCTGAAGTAGCCCGCCCAGAGTCCCAGGTTTTGGTGCGAGGGACTTCTGGGCCGAGGTAATTGCTGCAATCCGTTCACACTCCGCGACAAACTTTGCGGATCCTAGAGGTGCTTTTTCGAGATCAACTTTGTGGCGTGTTTTCCTATGGTAACAACGCTTCTTGCCGTGTCGATCTACGAAAATTTGGAAACCTTTGATGCGAATGTGTGTCATCAGAGCAACTCCAAAATTTGATTGACGTCCGCGATTTCAGAGCCGGACTTGAGGCCGTCGATCCACTTATCCAAATCATGCTTGTCCCACAGCAACTTGTTCGAAGCGATTTTGATGGGGACGACATCGCACTTTGATTGGAACATTCGAATGCTCAACCCGGTGTAGCTTGCAGCTTCGGACCTAGAGAGCATCCGTTTGCCAATAACTGTAATATTCAGTGGTGCATTGTCCATGAGTGACCTTCATGTCAGCGAATTTGGGTAGATGGTGGCGCGAAGAGTGTTTCCGCCGCCGTATTCGCAATGTCTGGCCACAGCTCCAAATGGCGTGGAGGTAGGATTTTAGTTTTAGCGTCAGCAAGCAAATTTCCTTCATTATGATAACTCATAATGAGATATCAGAGATTGTGCAACATGAAAAATTCGTGTATTCAGGCGGGGAGGTGAATTAATGCTTCTATTTTTCCTGCACGGCTTACCGCATCCAGTTGATAAAGACCTTAGCGAAGCTCTTCGGGGTCAGGGTCTCAAGTGGAGCCAGATAAACAGGCTGCTGGGACAAATCCGGGAGGCCAAGCCGGATTTGTCAGTGGGCACCTTTCAGACATTTCTTTTCATCGTGCTTCGGTTGTCGGAAGAAAATATGCGTGACGTTACCGTCAAGGAGATTTCAGATGGGCTTGGGGTGCCCTACGCAACCGTTGCCAGGCATTGCGATGTGTTGTGTGACGGACCAAAGGGACACGGTGGTTTGGGTTGGCTGATGAAAATGCCAGGCAAGCAACCTAAAACCAAGAGATTTCACCTTACATCTTTTGGCCATCTTTTTCTCAAATCGGCACTACTGGGCCCCGATGGCTCGGAGCGGCAACCTGCAAACCTGAATTGAGGAAACTAGACCAACCTACCGGCATGAATGCGCTGGGTAAAAAGATATGTTGCAACCACAACTTGTCAGTCTCGACAGCCCCCCCCCTCGGAATTTCGCTCGAATTGCCTAAACGACGTTCTGGCGCGCCGTTCTTTTCATATTCAACGTATCACTTCGCGGCCAGGCTCAGCTCGATGGTATTCATAACTCGGTTGGTCTCAGACAGGATTTTTAGAATGCGTTGGTAATGCGTCACGTCTTCAAAGCTGAGGGCTCGGCCTTGGCGATCCTTGAGCCATTTCTGGGCGGACTGATAGCCACCGATGTAGAAATCCCATGACACAGCAGGCGCATCGGCAAAATACTGGGTGTCATTAATCCAGACACGACCTTCCTCGAAGTGGGGCTTGGGTGTTGAATGCCGCTGAGAACTGACCCGGTATTGTCACCGAGATTTGACCCGCTCAGTGGTTATGCTTTGTTCGTCATGATGTGGTCAATGCTGGTGTCTCCTTTCGTTTCTGTTTTGCAATCTCGGAGCTGGCTTTGAAGCGATAGCTGTCGTTGCCAGTCTCCAGGATGTGGCAGCGGTGGGTGAGCCGATCGAGGAGCGCGGTGGTCATCTTGGCATCCCCGAACACCGTTGCCCATTCGCTGAAGCTGAGATTGGTTGTGATGATCACACTGGTGCGCTCGTAGAGCTTGCTCAGAAGATGGAACAGAAGCGCGCCGCCTGATGTGCTGAACGGCAGGTATCCAAGTTCATCAAGGATCACGAGGTCAGTCTTGACCAGTGCCTCAGCGATTTTCCCAGCCTTGCCTATGGATTTTTCCTGCTCCAGCGCATTGACCAACTCGACTGTTGAGAAGAAGCGCACGCGTTTGCGGTGATGTTCGATGGCCTGAACGCCGAGGGCGGTCGCAACATGCGATTTCCCAGTGCCGGGCCCGCCGATCAAGACCACGTTCTCAGCTGCGTCCATGAACTCACATCGGTGCAGTTGGCGCACGAGAGCTTCGTTGATCTCGCTGGCAACGAAGTCAAAACCAGAGAGATCCTTGTAAGCCGGGAAGCGGGCGGCCTTCATGTGGTAGGCAATAGAACGCACCTCTCGTTCAGCCATTTCCGCCTTGAGCAATTGTGAGAGCATCGGGACGGCTGCATCGAACGCAGGTGCCCCCTGTTCGATCAGATCGCCGACAGCTTGCGCCATGCCCGGCATCTTCAGGCTGCGCAGCATGATGACAATGGCGGCAAAGCTCCTTCGCGCCAAGCCCAGCCTGATGCTCCTTCAATATCCCGATTATCTGCTCTTCGCTGAAACGGCTTCTCTTCATCGTTTGTCTCCTGTTGGGAGAACAGGCTAACTCAAAAAACCGGACTTTTCAGGGGAGCAAGTCAACTGCTCAATAGGGACTGTCAGGCCGGACGCTTACTACTTAACTAGCCATCCAAGAAAAGCAAAAGCCCCAAAGGCTTGCGCCGATGGGGCCTCACAGCACTGACCAGAAACTTGCTTTCGCTTCATCGGCCAGTGGCCCTTGGTAGGGTCTTAACGCGGATGCCGAAGCAGCGCCGCTACACAACCAACATAGGAACTCACAGCGGGTCTGTCAAAGAGGGAAGTCCTAAGCTGGCTAACACACCGTTACTAATATGACGTAGATGTAAGCTGGATAAGGGGTTGATTTGATATTGTCGCACCCCCTGAGCGTCCTTGCCTAACCGTAACAAATCAAGCCGATGGAAGCCAACTGCACAAATCATGTCACATTTCGCCCAACGGGGCTGGTTCCCCCAGTTCTTAGGCATCTGAAACGGTATCTGAAACTGGTAGTGATATGCCTGAACCACCTGCGGCTCTGATGTGCTTAGGGGAACTACGGTACAAAGTCCGTGCCGTGCCTCAATCTGTGGTGATAATACTACGCACAGCCTGCGCTTCACCATTTCTGGCACCTTGAAGCCCTGATCAAAATTCGCACACACGATGGCACCTCGCGGTGGATGATATGAAATAGCCAAATTGCCGCTCGTTTCTTCTTATTACATGTCGTCCAATGGCATTTCGATTGTATCGCCGTACCTTGGATACGCGCGATCAAGCGATCTCTTAAACCCGTCCCATGTTGATGATGCCCTCATCAACGCAATGACACCAGAAATATGCTCTTTAAGCAGTGGGTGCCCATATTCGGGGTTGAACCATTGGTGGTGCTTTGTAAGCCGCTCCCCGCTTTGGTTTGTAGGGTTCAATGCTCTCAACTCATCGGTCAGGCTGGGGGCTAGCCGATCATATACAAAGTTGTTGGTCCACCCGCCAATCGCACCAGGTCTTTGCGCCGAACCGTCCCAATCCCAACCTCTAAGCCTATAAATTTGCTTATAGAACTCTTCAGGAAAAGTCTTTGTCCACTTTTGGCGGTAGTCGGATAAAAAGCTTTCCAGAATATCGGCAAGGGCGGTTTTTGCCCGCATTTCCTGATAGCCAGTGGCCTCATCGACTAGAGCAATGATGCCTACTTTGGCAAAACCTCTGACTAAGGCCCAAGCGTGCTCGACTAAGTTAGCTTGCTTTATGCCAGTCGCGCCTTGCTTCTCGGCTTCAATAATCGCGTCACATACATCAACAAGAACTTCTGCGGGGTATCCATACCCCATATGACCTGTAGGGGGTTGAAAAAAGACGGGTGATTTAAGTGCCAAGCCTAAGTCATTGCTTATAAATGGTTTTAGCCATTTTTGTGACGCAAATCGCGGGATTTCGGTGCCTGTATTGGACGGCTCTTTTTCACTTCTTGGACCGCCGCGCTTGATACCCAGACCATTAAACATCCCGCGCTGGCTGAGTACGCGAGTTTCATCATCCAACACGTAACAGTCAATCAGGACTCCTCCGACAACCAAGGGCCTATCCAGAGAGCCAGCAAGTGTTTTGGCAACCGCAGGCTTAGGTGCAGGAACGTCAAAAAATGAATCCACCACCTGATCAAAAGTTCCATCTTTGATCGGTTCAATTGTATTCTCAGGCTTCTTAGCCATTGATCAAATCCTTGCAGGTCAGACGCTTATCACTCATGCTGTCAATCGTCATTGTGATGAAGTTCATGGTGCCGACTTTTGACGTGTTGTGGCGGAATGAGAACTCGTTGATGTAGCGGTGCAGTTGGTCTTCGTTCATGTAGTGATAAACGCCAATGTAGCCGCGCTTGAGCAGTGACCAGAAGCTTTCTATGCCGCTGGTGTGGGCCATGTTGTTGACGTACTCGCCTGCGGAGTGGCGCATTGTCTTGTGCGTGTAGCCCTTGGGGGCAAGACCATTGTAAGTGCAACACTCGTCTGTGACGACTTCACCACCCTCTTGGGCGTTCTCTTGTACGAAACCAACCAGAGTGGCAGCATCGGTGCGCTTAACGGGCTTGGCGCGAACTTGGCCGCTCTCGACACGCATGCCAACGACAGCAACCTTGCCAACCGCGCCACGGCCTGCGTTCATTTTCTTGCTGGCGTGTTTGTTCTTTTCTTTGCCGCCAACGTAGGTTTCATCGACTTGAACTTGACCGTCCATCTTGTCGGAACCGCCACCCATCCAAGTTTCGCGGATGCGCTGTGCGAGGAACCATGCGGTTTTCTGTGTGACGCCCAATTCGCGGGACATTTGGGTGCTGGGGATACCCTTGCGAGCGCTTGTGAGCATGTAGATAGCCAGCAGCCACTTGAGCAAAGGAAGGCGGCTCTCGGCCAACACTGTGCCCGTGCGAACGCTGAAATGCTTGCGGCAGTCTTTACAGCGGTAGGCCATTGGCTTGTGATCTTTACACTCAGTGACCGAAACAGAGCCACAGTGACCGCAAGCAGGTTTGCTACCCCAGCGGCGACTCTCGAAAAAGAGACGGGCCCCTTCCTCATTTGGGAATTTCTGGAAGAACTCAAATGTGCTAAGTGTATCAGTCATGAGCCTAATCTCTCTTGTTGAGATTAAGCTAGCCAAAAGAAGGTATGTCGTCAAGTTCATTTTGGCTAGTTAAGTATACGCGCAACAAAGCTAAGGTTAAAAGCGAGAGTTTTTTTAAAAGCCCCAGCAGGAACAGAACAGACCTTTGCGAGCGCGAATAGAGCCGGATTTTATTCCAGCTCTATTCACAATTCAGTATCTGAATGATCAGATTTAGTCGACTTCTGAGACCGAGCCACCAAAGATAGCGCCGGTGTTGAACTCTGAGGTCACACCACCAAACGCCGCGGTAACGGACGCTGTGTTGATCGCACCAGCTGCTGTCGTGCTGATACCGTTAAAGCCAGAATCTTCTGATCCACGAATACTGCCAACGCCGGACAAGCTGGCGGTCACACTACCGTCGATGTTGGCGGTGTTCAGTGCAATGTTCAGGCTGCCGATACCTTCGCCATCGGACTCAAAGTTAGCGAAAGAACCGTTGAGGTTGTCAAAGCTATCACCACCCAGGCTACCGGTCCACGCCTCGCTGTCAATTTCGCCAGCTTCAAGCAGGCTAAACGTGCCGTTGTTGATTGCACCAGCAGCAACGGTTGCTATCGAGCCAATATCGAAACCGCCTGTGGTTGTTTCTGATTCCTTCTCTTTCTCGGCAGACAATTGTTCGTCCACATCACTACTGATGCTTTCAGAGTTTTCTGTTGATGTCTCGCTTTCCAAGCCCAAGTTCACCGACGCGTCAATGTCAGCAATGTTGAACGCAATGGAGTTGAAACGCGCTTCTGCGCCACCGTTTACGGTATCAATGATGTTCTCAAATTGATCTTCGATGATCATTGCGCCGACGAGGTTGTCGCCAGCAGCGATCAAACCTTCAAAAGCAGTGAGCAGCAGCTCACCATTTTCTGCGGACGCCGCTGTGGCGACGCTCATGCTTGTCAGGACACAGCAGATAGCTGTTGTTGTTTTAAGTTTCAAGTTACTTCTCCAGTTGATGAAGGGCGGCGCACTGTGACGCCGCTGATTTTTCTGACCATCAGTGGTCAGAATTAAGAGCCACCGTAGTCATACCAACCATCGGTGAAACGAAGTCGGGAGTATGAAATCCCCGATCACTGGCCGGGACGACCGAAGCGCCAAACGACGCGTTGGGGGCAGAAAAACTCACGTACAAATGCGGATTCTGCTCACCCACGGCTAGTTCCACGGCGGGCGCTATCGTTTGTTGCAATAACGTCGGTGGCCGCAAAGAAGTTTGTGGTGCGGTGAAGTAAGCAGCGGCATTTCGGAACGCATCTTCTGTGTCGCTAACTGGTACCACTGTACCGACTGCCTCAGCACTGGGCATGTCGCCAAGCCCTTGCTCGGTCAGGTATTCCTGTACACGCGGGCCTGTCGTCTTGGGCCCAGTGACGGCACCAACTTGTTCGTCAATCAATGCACGACATTTGTGGTATTTTTCCGGAGGCAAAAGTTGGGTTAAAAGCTCAAACGAAGCAAGGTAAAGCATTTGGCGCAATGCAAAGTTTAATGCCTCGCGTCGCTGTTCACCCGCATCGAAACTAATCAATGTATCACCGACAAACCGCGCGCCGCCGACACCTAGTTCATCCGCAAATATCTGTTTTTGAAGCGGGATGTTTGCAACAATTTGGCCAGTGTTGGCGTTGGTGATTGCCAGATCAAGTGCGACGAGAATTCGGTTTTGCCGATACCGCGGCCCAACTCCACCAATGGATGCAAATCCGCCACCACCAGGTAAAAAATCCAAAGTGCTTACAGATCCGGTGAGGACAAAATTGGCCGGGACCTGACCGCTCAGGTCGCGAATGCCCCAACGCGCCTCGTCCACCAAAACCGAAGTATCACGACGATTTATCAGCGTCACTCCAGCTTTGAAAAGTGCCGACTGCACCACGTCACCTGCGCCCTGGCTTACAAAATTGCCGGAACCGCCGTCACCGAATTGCGCTTTGCCAGTTGTATCTGGCAAGACCCCCACAGCAAATGTCAGCTTTTTAGAAATCTGCCCCTCTAGGCAGCCTAACGCCAGATCGAACGGCGTAACAACATCTCTTATAGGTGGGCCTTCAACTAGTTGTTGATCTTGCCCAGCTGGCACAAGCGTGCACCCAGCCAAGGCGACGCAACATCCCAGCACAGTTACCCGGCGGATACCTTTTAAAACTTTGCTCATTTGCAATTTCCAGCCACAGAACCAGCAGCGGCCCCAGTGGAAATATCAATTTGGCCGGTTCCAGAGGTCGAAACAATGCGCCCGTCCTGACACCCGCTGTTCAAGCTGTCGGCAGTGATTGATGCAGCATTTCCGGTACCGCTTATTGTGCTTGAGACGTTGTTTACCGCGCCGACACTGTACGTACTGATCCCGGAATCTTCACCAGTTTGGTTGCCTACATCAACATATGCGCCGTCTGCGGCAGTGACGGTTACGGCACCAGTGCTGCGATCAATATTGTTATATAACGTCGTACTTGATCGGCCGATGTTATCATAATATCCGGTTTCTGCCTTTTTCGCCAAATCAGCGCCTTGCAATGCTACAGATCGCGAACTGGCAGATGGGAAATTATACGATGAATTCCAATCCGTGCCTGCATTCGAAAAGTTCTGCGCTCCTGCAATGCTAGCTGAAAGCAACAATACAAGTTGCCCCGCGCTGAGAGCAGCGATCTTTTTCACATCAAAATTCATTGCCATCAACCTCGGTCGATCCCGCGGTTGCGCCAGACGCTGATGCGCCGGTGGCTCCGGCGCTGACCGATGCAGCCCCAATGCTGGACGATGCTCCTGTTCCTGAAGCACTTGGTCCGTCCGGGGTGGACACAACAGCGCCGTTTGCATCAGCAGATGGACCCACATCATCTGCCCCGTCTTCGGCGTCAGAGCCATCGTCAACCGGTAGATCATCCTGTTCTCCGGGCGGGCTTTCCTCGAGCACGGCAACGGGCGTCACACCAAAACAATCGCCGTCCAACACTGGATCCGACGCAATATCTTGCCCGGCTTTTCCAGCAAGAACTGTTGGCGTTGAACACTGCGGATCTGACGCAGCACAGGCTGCAAGAACCAAAAACGTTGATGCAATGAGGCTGTTGCGCGCTGGCAGCGTAGTAAATGCTTGATGTTTCATTTATTCCCTTTTCCAGTGTTATACCCACAAGGCCAAATGAATAAAAATGATCTATAGTGTCAGTAATATCTTTTGTGTGGGATTTTCAGCCTGAAAGAAATAAAATCATGAAGTAAAGAGAGCAGTAAAGTACTGACATAGAACAAGTTAAATTGCCAAAATCCGTGTTCCGCTGTCGAGCAACCGCAAAATATAACGTGTCAAGATAAATCAGCACAACTGAACTTTTTAGCCGGTGCCAAAAAATTCATCCATAAAGATTATACGTTAAGCGGTTGTGTTGTTAAATGTGATCGGGTAAGCTATATTTCTTTATAGTTACCTACCTGAAGGGAGAGTTACTTAACCAGTTTAGCGTCGTGGGTGGAGGAATTCCGGATTTTTTAGGGATCAAACGTACCAAAATGGGGGTGCAAAATGCTCGTAGACCAAAACGGGGAAAACGAAGAATATGGTGAAAGCGCAGATGCAAGGCCATCAATACTCGTCGCAGATGATCATATATTTTTGGCTGAAGCGATGGCCGACAGTCTATCACTGCCGCCCAGAGGATATACAACCCATATAACTGGGACGCATTTAGAAGCTATTGCAGCCCTTTTGCGGAGTGACGCGGCGTATGATCTTGTTCTTTTAGATTTACATATGCCTGGAATGAAAGGGTTACAAAGTGTGTTGGAAGTTATGGCCGCTGCTAAACCCGCAAAAGTTGCGCTGATATCTGGCAATGCCGATCCAATACTGGTCGAAGCGGCTGTGAAAAAAGGCGCGATTGGGTTTATCCCGAAAACACTGCCGTTAAAGTCCTTTCTTAGTGTTGTTGATTTGCTGCTATCGGGCCAAGTGTTTATGCCAGCTGAACTGTCTAGCAATCACGGGGGCGCGCAATCACAAGATATAAAACATCTTTCGGCGCGAGAAATTGGCTGTTTGCGACTGGCATCTGAGGGCCAAACCAACAAGGAAATCGCCGTCGGAATTGGATCGAATGAAAACATGGTAAAGATGCACATGCGCACGATCTGCCGAAAGCTCGGTACGCGCAACCGCGCTCACTCCGTAATCGTTTGTAAGGGAAATGGTTTGATTTAGCATGAATATCGGCTGTGCTCGAAAGATATATGGTGAAAACTTAAGGGTGCTACTTCACCTCGAATAAAAGCGGTAAGGTTAAATACACCTTGCCTCGGGGGAGCTTCGGCTCCCCCCTTTTTTTTGAGTAAGCTACCGTATGAATTGTTCAATTGTATTCGCAAGGTGCCTTGCGTTGGTCGGCGCGCGTGCTTGTCAATTTCTCATATTCAACACATGGCAACAAAGCAATACTCTTGTACACGAGTAACGCAGAAAGTTAGTATATCGTGATTTCTGTTAATTGTGTCGTGTCTTGCACGCAGGCTGAAGCTATATGTAAATATATTTTATTTGTAAATTGGCCCCTACCGTCAACCTGAGATAAAAATAGACGGTAGGAGCGACAAGGTGGAAAAACAGTTTTTTATGGTATGCCGGCGATCAACACGGCTGGTACTATGACCAATGCAGATGTTGAAAATACCGCACCGAAAAACCAAAATGAGATGCGGTTATAAAATCGAGTACGTTGATAGCATTGGCAACATTCCCGAGCTCCAAACCGAAGGTGATGAGGGCAGTACCAGCAATGAAATAAACGCATATTCATGTTCGCCTTTTTTGTGAGTGGGGCCGGCAAGGTGCAACTCGCACTTGCGGCAACCCCTTATTTCCATTCAAACACATCCCTCAAGGCTGGCACACGAAAGATAGTCTTTCCAAACTTATGAGTACCGCCGCCTAATCACCGCAACCCGTGCGCATGACAGCAATTTAATGCTAATTTATATCCGAAAGTATTGCGTTTCCCATAAGTATCTAATTTCGTTGAGTTATATCGTAAGATATCAACCGCAATCTTTTAATATCTCGCAATATAAAAACCTTCTGTCACAATAGCGGTAGTGCTGAAGAGTTGGTTTGTCATGAGAGTACAGTTTCAATGGTTCCGTCAATTCAACAGCAGTTCGCATTCGTGTCGTACATACCTAGGTTGCGAGCGGACCCGGACTGGTTTCTTATATCCCCAGATTATCCGGCTACCAAACTTTATGACTTTAGATCGCTCTGTATTTGTGTGCGACATCGGACATTATCGACGCGCCGCATATCCGCGCTCCACCGGACAGATTTTACGTTATATTCCACGCGAGCGCTGTTTTGTGTGGGTCATTTGAACCAGGAAGGGGGCAATCAAATGGACTGCCGTTCACATCATCTGGGCACTAGTCTGATCGCACCTAGAGTGGTCTTCTTGAAGACCATGGGAAGCCGATCACGCATCCTTTCGGTCGCTGCGCAATGCGTGCGCATCTTTTGCCGTCGCATCTTCTTAGGCTGTGGTGTGACCGGAGGTGCATCGTGAATGCGCGGACCGCACCGAAACAGTTTCAGCATAGTGAATGGGACGTCTCTGACCTGACTGACAGGGTGGAACATGCCACAGCGGTGCTATGGAATGTCGAAAATTTGAACGTCATTCACCTTAGCAAAGCGGGCAATACACCCCTGCGTTCATTGCTACAATCACTGGGTCTAGAAGTAACTAACGGTGCTAACTGTGTCGAGCAAAGCGATCCTGCCCCAGTTATAACAGTGTGTGCCTCGGAGTGGACGAAAGGTGATTTACGCACCGCCGTCAACATTGTGCAAGCGGCGTATCCAGAGTCGATTGTATGTATTCTCAGCGGCTTCGCAAACAGAGACACATCCGACACCGATGGCCCCGTCTACAGTGATGCGCGCGCGCTGTTTGTCGCGACTGGAATGAATTTCTTTTCTTGGGGAGGTAACAAATGATGACTTTAAACCAATACATCACACGTTTACGCGCTCGGGCCGTTTTGCCGCCTATCAGTGTGGTCGAAAGATCCTTGTGGGGGCGTTTGGGATCAAAATCGCGTGACGCTGATGCAGATTTACCTGTAGCCGCTGTGTTCGGATTTAGTAGATCAACTACGGGACCAATATGCGAAATGTTACGAAGCCTTGATATGAATGCGTATGCTTGCTTTCCTGGTCCCAATACTCCAGATCGTCTTGCTGCTATACCGGAGTGGGCCTCTCATGTTGTTGTGAATATTGACGCGTTTGGTGATACCGGAGAAGCCGTCGACTGCTTGATGGCGTTTCGACAACAACGCCCTACCGTGCGTGTGGTTGCCGTGACAAGGGCCTGCACAGGCGATGATTTCGGGTCTGAACGTCAAATGATTTGCGACGCAACCCTGCGCGCACCCGTATCGTGCAACAGACTGGCCGCTGCGTTTCGATCAGATCCAGAATGGTCCCGCATCTGTTAGCGATACGCTGTCGGTTGAGGAACTGGGCATCAATATACCAGTACTGTAGAATTGTTGCTTTTTTTTGCATTTTGAGGACTGAACTTTGGGGCGCGCACTGTGAAACAAGATTTTTCCAAGCCAGTTGTTTCAGGTGTCGGTCATACGGCCCACACTGTAACCGCGATGCCTTCTTCTGTGCAGGTGGGCAGTAGCCCAATGCACTATGGGGTCGTTTTGTGTTGTAGTGGCTCCTCCACCTTTCGATAATAATCGGAGCTTCCCGCAGCGAGTAGAAGATCTCGCCGTTCAGCAGCTCGTCCACTGCCCGGCAGTGCATGTTTACATGCATGAGAGGGGCGCATCCGCCCGTTGAAGCTATCGCAATTCCCGTTCTCCCAAGGCGATCCAGGCTCGATGTATGCTGTTTTCGCTCCAACAGCTTTGACCTAGTCTCTGACAGCCTCAGCGATGAACTCGGGGCCGCTATGGGAACGGATGTAGGCTGGGACACCTCGCAAGATGAACAGGTCCGTACCGGACGCTTACGTCGCAAGCATGGCTGGCCGACACGCTCGCCCGCATTCCAGACTACAAGATCAATCGTGTCGATGATCTGCTGCCATGGAAAACTGCCTCATAGGGCAGTCAGACCGG
>Ga0115562_1002532_pt1 | contig 12636 bp, 15 predicted proteins | sample COGITO_mtgs_1105_6_FD_87200 | JGI IMG/M metagenome (GOLD analysis project Ga0115562, IMG submission 87200) | Pelagic marine microbial communities from North Sea - COGITO_mtgs_110516 | ecosystem: Environmental > Aquatic > Marine > Epipelagic | place: Germany:Helgoland, sampling site Kabeltonne...
CATGATTTTTCCAGCTTCCGGGCAACAGGGTGCCAAGCGGCCTCGCCCATCAGAACACTTGATGAGCTAAGTGTTACGCGAACAGATACAGAAATTCATATTCGGGCGCGGGCGCGCTCTTTTCTGCATCATCAGATTCGGAATTTCGCTGGCAGTCTTGTGCGGGTTGGCACCGGCAAATGGACAGCACAGGATCTTGCCCGCGTCCTTGCTGCAAAAGACCGCACGCAAGCTGGCCAGACAGCGCCAGCACATGCGCTCTATCTTACGAGCGTGCGTTATCCTGATTTAGCCGAAACATAATACCCACCGGGACGTTTTATTGCGGCGCCATTCCCAACATACCGGGAAAGGCTGAAACTGCCAGCATCATATGGATCGCAAGATCACCAATCAAAATACCAGTAGCTGCTGCACCGCTAAGAGAGGTCTGGGAGCGGGTTATGCTGTATAATTTTATCAAAAACCATAGACCCGCTGGCAGGATAGCAAAGGCCAGCCACGAAATGCCAGCAACAAGCCCGCCAAGTGCTAATACACTGACACTAACGCCAGCAAGACATTTCACCCAGATATAAGGAACAAGAAAACGGATAAATTTATCTGCGCGTCCTGTTAAATTCAGCACATGAAAAACAGCCGATGCAAAAAACAGGACACCAACAAATGGCACAAAGGCATTTAGCAATAGTAAATGGATCTGCAGTGAAAATGTCAGGGACATATCTGCCATTACGAGCGGTGCAATATCCAGCAACATGCCAATAAGCCAGCTACCGATAACAGCTTGCCAAAACCCTGTACTGGTAAAATCAAAAACCTTATTAACATCTGCCTTACCGGTCACCACCGATAAAGCCGCGCCAAGGCAGCGAAAGATAATGTCTGGGGCTAAAAATTGACCCATCTAGGATCCTTCCTGCAGGCTGACCGCCCGTGCGAGTATATCGTGATAGATAGATACAAGAGTTTCAATATCATCTGTTGCTACATGTTCATCAATCTTATGCATTGTCCGGCCAACAAGCCCAAATTCTGCAACCGGACATATCTTGCAGATAAACCGTGCATCTGATGTTCCGCCTGTTGTTGATAGGCTGGGTGTTGTGCCTGTTTGGCTAAAAATGGCATCACTCAACAGCGCTGTAAACGGGCCTGGTTCTGTAATGAACGGGGCAGCGTTTGAGGCAAAACGCGCCTCAAATTGAACGCCTGTTTTTTCGGCAACGCGCTCAAAATGTTCCTCTAGCCAGCCTGTCAGGCTATCTGCGGTATGTTCTGTATTAAATCGTATATTAAACTGGGCTGTTACGCTGTCAGGGATCACATTGCTGGCAGGGTCTGCAATATTCAGAGCTGTAACCTGAGCTGTTGATGGGTCAAAAAATGCTGTGCCGCCATCCAACTCGGTTGAATTAATAGGTGCTAACATCTCACACAACGCCGGAACAGGATTATTGGCAAGATGTGGATAAGCAACATGCCCTTGCGAGCCGGTAACAGCGAGCGCGCAGGTGAGCGAGCCGCGTCTGCCATTTTTAATCACCTCACCAATCGCCGACGGGTTTGTTGGCTCTCCGACAACACAAAAGTCCGGCACATTGCCAGATGCCTCAAGCCACTCAACCATTTTAATAGTACCATTGATAGCAGCAGCTTCCTCATCACCCGTAATAATCAGGCTAATGCTGCCGGCTAGCTTGTCTGTGGCAAGGTATGATCTGCAAGCGCCAACAAAGGCAGCAATACCGCCCTTCATATCTGCAGCGCCGCGGCCATAAATCAGACCGTCTTCTATGGTGCCGCTAAAAGCATCATGCCGCCAGCTGGCTGTATTTCCCGGCGGAACAACATCTGTATGCCCGGCAAAGGCAAAATGCGGTGCCTCAGTGCCAATCCGCGCATAAAGGTTATCAATGCGCTCATCGCCCTCCCCAAAGGGCAGGCGCGTACAAGTAAAACCAAGGTCTGTTAGCGTGGCCTCAAGCAGATCAAGAGCGCCGCCTTCCGCCGGTGTGACAGACGGGCACCTAATCAGCTTCTGGGTTAGCTCAACAGCATATGAAAGCGGCTGCATCAGTATCGCACCCTTTTTTTGTTCTAATCACGAAGCAAGTCATTAACAGATGTTTTTGAGCGTGTCCGCTCATCCACCTGCTTGATGATCACAGCACATGAAAGCGCTGGCCCCGGCGTGCCATCTGCTAGTGGCTTGCCCGGCAAGGTTCCCGGGACAACGACAGAATAGGCAGGCACTCGGCCAATATGAATTTCGCCTGTTTCACGATTTACAATCTTGGTTGAGGCGCCAATAAAGACACCCATCGACAGGACGGCTCCTTGTTCAACAACAACCCCTTCAACAACTTCTGAGCGGGCGCCAATAAAACAATCATCTTCGATAATGACCGGACCTGCCTGAAGCGGCTCAAGAACACCGCCAATACCGGCACCACCAGAAAGGTGAACATTCTTGCCAATCTGTGCACATGACCCAACTGTTGCCCATGTATCTACCATGGCACCTTCACCAACATAGGCGCCCAGATTCACAAAACTTGGCATCAGCACAACTGACGGCGCAATAAAAGCAGAATGCCGGACAATTGCACCCGGAACAGCGCGGAAACCTGCAGCAGAAAACCGCGCAGCATCCCAGCCGGAAAATTTCAACGGCACCTTATCCCACCAGACAGAGTCGCCAGCATCCGGATGAGACGCACCGCCCGGCATAACAACCATGTCATTCAACCGAAATGACAGCAAAACAGCTTTTTTCAGCCATTGATTCACATGCCATTGATGACCACCAGTTGGTGTGGCAACACGGGCTTCACCGCTATCCAGCAGATGAAGCGCTTCAGTAACAGCATCCCTTACCTCGCCTTTGGTGTGGCTGTTGATGGTATCACGCGCGTCAAACGCTGCGTCAATGGCGGTCTCAAGAGAAGTTAAATCCATCGTGGTAGTCTCCTTAAATGGTCGTACGGCATCGTGATGCCGAAATGATAATGTCCTTGTCTAACGCGTTGGCTGCTGAGATGCCAGAAACTGTTTCACATCATCAGCAATGAAATGAACATAAGCCTCTTCAGCACCTGTTGCCGCCCAGTCATGGTCGTTTACCAACCAGACTGTCTTCATACCAAGGTCTGCCGCAGGCTTGAGATTGCGCGCCATATCTTCAATCATCACAGCCTTATCGGCAATAATGCCTGCCTGCTCAATAAAATGCTGATACGGGCGCGGGTCCGGCTTTGGTGTATGTTCAGAAGCAACAATATCATAAATATGGTCAAAATGATGGCGAATGCCATAGGCTGTCAAAATCCGTTCAGCATGCCTGACCGTGCCATTAGTATAAATATGTTTGCGTCCCGACAATGCCCCCAGCCCGTCATCAAGGTCTTTATCATAAGAAACATCTGATAAATCGATTTCATGCACATAAAAGAGAAACTCATCAGGTTCCATATTATGTTCGCGCATTAGCCCATGCATGGTCGTTCCATACTGGCGAAACAGCCTTGTTTTGAGCGCTGCAGCTTCGGCCTCGGCAATATTAAAATGATTAGCAATGAACGATGTCATCCGCTCGGCAACCCGCGGGAAGAGACTGGAGTTCGCAGGATAGATCGTATTATCAAGATCAAACACCCAGTCAGTGATGCTATCGCTCTCAAATTTTATCAAATCTTTTTTTGCTGTTAGTTGGCTACCCAAAGACATAAATCACCTTTTATGAAAAAAGCACAGGTTATGAAAAAAGCACAGGCTATCAGGAAGTCCCTGCCCGCGCTAGAAGAACTCTCCTAAGCTAGTCTTGTGTGATAAGCGTGCCAATCCCATGTTCAGTAAAAAGTTCAACCAGAACAGCATGCGGGGCACGGCCATCAAGAATAACAGCCGCTTCAGCTCCTGTTTCAACAGCATCAATACATGTTTCGACTTTTGGGATCATCCCGCCATTCACTGTCCCGTCCTTAATCAGCGCACGCGCCTCAGACACAGTCAGATGTGAGATAACATTGCCATCAGCGCCTTTGACGCCCGCCACATCAGTGAGCATCAGAAGCCGGGTTGCCCCAATCGCGCCAGCAAGCGCGCCAGCAGCGGTATCTGCATTAATATTATAAGTATGTCCATCAATACCAAGACCAATAGGCGCAACAACAGGAATCATCTCCGCCCCCATCAGCGCGTCTATCACCGCTGTATTAACTGTCTCAGGCTTACCCACAAAACCCAGATCAATAGCCTGTCCGTCATTCTCAGATTGTGACGTTAGCTTTGTTGCCGTGATGAGATTGCCATCCTTGCCAGACAGCCCAACAGCACATCCGCCAGCAGCATTGATTGACGCAACCAGAGATTTGTTAATGGCGCCAGCAAGCACCATTTCAACAACAGATATTGTTGCTTCATCAGTCACCCTGAGCCCATTCACAAAATTTGTTTCGATATTCAGCTTTTCCAGCATTTTGCCAATTTGCGGGCCCCCACCATGTACGATAATAGGCCGCGTTCCCACCTGACGCAGAAGCATCATATCGGCAGCAAAGGCATTCACATATTCCTGCTCACCCATGGCATGCCCGCCAAACTTCACCAGAACAGAGCAACCAGCATACCGGCGCATATAAGGAAGAGCCTCAATAAGAACTCCGGCTTTTTCATGCCAATTTTGTGATATTGTCATCCCTGTCTCCTGCCGTTGGCGTTGCTTGTCTAAGCTATTCATCGCACGCACCTTTGAGTGATAGAATGAAGGGGGCGTCTTGTCTATACTAGACCCAGACTACGCCAGCTCCCAGACTATGCAGCGTCTCAGATAATGCAGGCTCTAGGTTGGTATTGCGAGGCTTGCGATATGCGCGCGTAAAGCCGGTATCCCATCACCTGTTTCTGATGATGTTGCCCATACCGTGGGGTAGGCTGCAACATGACGACTAATGCCAGCTTCTGTTTTGCTGATAAGAGCAGCTTTTTCAGATTGTTTTAGCTTGTCCATCTTAGTGAGAACAACTGCCCAGGAGACCGCCGCCTCATCCATCAATTTCATCATTTCTTTGTCGCCCGGACCAATGCCGCGCCGGCTATCAATCAAGAGCATCATACGTTGCAGGCTCTGCCGGCCAGACAGAAAGCGGCGGGTAAGGCCGGTCCATGATTTAATATCTGTTTTCGGCGCTTTGGCATATCCGTAGCCCGGCAAATCAACCAGATTAATCCGGTTAGCAAGCGCAAAGAAAATAAGCTGACGGGTACGCCCTGGAGTCTGTGACGTCCGGGCAAGGGTATTACGTCCTGTTAGCGCGTTCACCAGTGAGGATTTCCCCACGTTCGAACGGCCGGCAAAGGCAATTTCAGGCAGACTTATCGGCGGCAGATTTGTTAACGCGTTGGACGCTGCAATAAACGTGCAGTTCCCCGCAAACAATAATCTGCCTGCCTCTAATTCTGCTTCATCATGTTCAACATCACTCATCAAATTACCGAATCAGCTTTTAGATTTTTTCATAGATGATGTAATCCACCATTGCTGGGTAATCGACAGGACATTATTTGATGTCCAGTAAATCACAAGTCCTGCAGGGAAGCCTGCCAGAAGGAAGGTGAAGAAGATCGGCATATACTGGAAAATCTTCGCCTGAATCGGGTCAGGTGGTGGAGGGTTCAAACGCATCTGAATAGCCATTGATATCCCCATCAGAATTGGCCAGACGCCAATCGCCATGAAGCTCGGAAGCATATCCACTGAATAGGGAAGAAGCCCAAACAAGTTGAAGACGGAGGTTGGGTCAACAGCCGATAAATCCTTAATCCAGCCATAGAAGGGGGCATGACGCATCTCAAGCGACACATAAAGCACCTTGTAAAGAGCAAAGAAAATCGGAATCTGCAGAAGAATTGGCAGACAACCTGCGGCAGGGTTAACTTTTTCAGTTTTATAAAGCGCCATCATTTCCTGATTAAGCTTTGCCCGATCATCACCAAAATCTTCGCGCATTTTCTTAATCTTCGGCGATAATTCCCGCATCTTGCCCATAGACCGATAGGATTTATTAGCGAGCGGGAACAGCACGAGCCGCATCAAACCTGTAAAGCCGATAATAGCTAGCCCGAAATTACCCAGCATTCCATAAAGCCAATTAATCGCGTAGAAGAACGGCTTGGTCAGGAAGTAGAACCAGCCAAAATCAATAGCGAGGTCAAAATTCTTAATCCCAAGCTCATCAGCATATTTATCAAGCAACGTTACCTTTTTGGCACCTGCGAATAGGGATGTTGTCGTGGAAATTGTCTGACCAGGAGCCAGCGTCTGACCTGCACCTAGGATATCTGTTTGATACCGATCACCCTGTCCACTCAGATAACGCATCCCAAAACTATGAAGATTAGACTGGTCAGGTATCAGCGCTGCCAGCCAGTATTTATCTGTAATACCAACCCAGCCACCAGCTTCCAGAGGGCTATAGCTAAGCCCCTTACTACCAGCATCCTGCAGGCTGTCATAATCCTCTTCATTCAGCGTGCTATCAAACACACCAAGCGGGCCTTCATGCAGGATATATAATCCATCAGTTTCGGGCGTACCATGACGCCGGATAAGACTATATGAGTTAAGCGTCACGGCTGACTGTGCCGTTGATGTTACCGAATCAGTCACCGTAATCATGTAATCTTGGCCGACGCCAATCTCGCGCTGGAATATAAATCCGTCGCCATTATCCCAATTAAGAATAAGCGGGCTTGAGGTTGTCGCAGCAGAGCTCGCCGCGCTCCAGATTGTATCTGCCTGTGGAAGTGCAATATTTGCCGTGCCATCTGCCACCCAGCCGAATTCGGCGTAATAGGGCTGCTCGCTATCAAAAGGCAGCAATAATTTAATCGGCGGTGAGCCTTCTGCCTGCGTCTCGAAATAAGATGTCAGGACGATGTCATCAAGACGAGCACCCATGGTTGAGATACTGCCCGCAATCAGAGGGCCATCAATCACAAGGCGTGTACCTTTATCTACATCCTGATTATCGCTCTCCGGCGCTGCAGCTTCTTCAGAGGCCAGCCGCGGCGTACCATCTGCATTCAGCCCGCCTGAGCGAACAGGTTGCTGACTATCAGCTTGCTGAGCGGCCAGCTGGGCGGCGGCACGTTCTGCTTCTAGCTCTGGTTCGACAAAATATAGCTGCCAGCCAATTAAAATAGCGAGCGACAGAGACATAGCAGCAATGAGATTTTTGGTTTCAGGCGTCATTATGTTTCATTTCTTCCGGCGGAGACATTTCAGTTGTTTTTGCAATAGAATAAACGGTCTCTGACTTTTTAAAGTATTGTTCGTACGCAGGCCGCCATTCACGGCAGGGGATCATAACCAGACCCACCCCATGGATGGCACCGCAGAATACGTTTAACGGCTAAGAGAGCGCCGCGCAACGGTCCATATTTACCAATTGCGTCTGTTGCATATTCAGAACAGCTCGGCAGATACCGGCATTTCACACCAAAGAACGGAGAAATAAGGGTCTGATACCCCTTAATCAGCCCAATAAATAGGCCCGCCAATAGCGCGAGAGGGGATAGGTTTGCCATTAATCTGCTCCTCCAGCCTTACTCTCTATTTTCTGGCTATCTATTTTCTGGCTATCTTTGGGCTGGCTATCTTTGGGCTGGCCTTTATCAGCAGCGCTATCGAGCGTTGTATAAAGGCGGCTGAGAGCCTCTTTTATGTCTGTTTCAAGCAGCGTATAGGCCCGTGTTAGAATTTGCACCCGTGCTACAATAACATAATCATAATGCTGGCGTGCCTCAGGCGCTATGATATCGCGCATCAGTCCGCGCATCCGACGTTTTGCAAGATTGCGCTGAACAGCGCCGCCGACTTTTTTAGAGGCTGTAAATCCAGCCCGTGGCACCGCTGTTACCGGCAAGCCGGCATTATGTCGAACAAAAATGTGCAGAACAAAACCTGGCGTGACGCGTTTTAGCCCCTTTGACTGAGCCCGCAGAAAATCACGACGGGCCCGAATCATAAAAAGCGGGCCTGAAGCACTCAGGCGGCGGTCACCACGGTTTAAAAAGAGTGTTTTATCAGTCATGCCAGACTTCATCTCGTTAGACGGGGCCAGGCGCTACATCATAGCTGACGGTCGCATCCAGACCCGATGCTGTTCGCGCTGTAGTGGCCGATAACGCCCACCACCGCCGGAACAGCATGTCTAGACGGTGTCGTTTACGCAGAAAGGCGTGCGCGGCCCTTTGCACGGCGTGCACGGATAACACGGCGGCCACCAACAGTCGCCATACGTGAGCGGAAACCATGACGGCGTTTGCGGACAAGAACACTTGGCTGATAGGTGCGTTTCATCGTGAACGCTCCTTTACGGTAATTGAAAGTAAACTGAGGGCGTTGTTCTACGGTTCCTGCTGTTATTTGTCAATCTGTTTATCACACTCCGTTTTAACAGGTTATTGCATTTTCATTTTGGTAGTGTGCAAATCCTGATTTACAGTGAATTAGCGACATTTACGGTAAAAATTGGATAAATTAATGAATCAACAAAGCGCATTATTATCGCATAGCATGACCGCCTGCATTACAGCAGCCGGGCTATTTCTTGGTTTTAGTGTGATGAGCTATGTAGTTTCTGACACTCTTGGACGACTGATTCTCCTGAATGGCGCGCTCTCGCTCATCCTGCTCTGTGGGCTTTTTCTCGCCGCTCTACTGGGATCTTTTCTTACCTCCCGGCGGGTGAGTAAGATGGCAGGCAATGTTCTGGCTCCGATTTCAAATGATATCAATAAGGTGATTGATGATCCTGAATATATTCTTGCGCCAGCACAGCATACCGGCATTGCCGAAATAGACAGCCTATCAGCGCAGATAAGAACCCTTACAGCTCAGTTCAGACGCGCCCTGCGGCAACGCCAGAGACTAGCTGATATTGGCGAAGGAGTTGCAAAAATTAATCATGACCTGCGCAATATTCTTGCCGCAACCATGCTAGTGGCTGACCAATTAGAGCAAAGCGAGGACCCAAGCGTCAAACGCGCCTCACCCATCATCATTCCGGCAACCGAACAAGGTGCCCAGCTCTGTCAGCTGATGCTTGATTATCTAGCAGATATGCCTGCTGCTGATATGACGCTAATAGATGTTACTGATATTATCGCGGGCGTAGAGGCCGGCACATCCCTTGATGTCCAGCATGACGGGGCAACGAGCATCACCGCAGATAAGTTGATGTTGTCGCGCCTGCTTCTCAATCTGGGGCGTAATGCCAAGCAAGCCGGTGCTAGCCGCCTCTCCATTGATGTCTGGACAGCCGGTCATCTGCTGGTAATGGATATCTCAGATAATGGCCCGGGATTAAGTGATGCCCAGCGCGGCGCGCTCTTCACCCCATTTTCGAGCAGCAATCCGGCACGCACCGGCCTTGGGTTATCTATCTGTCTTGATTTGGCTATCGCAATGGGCGGGGCGCTCAAACTATCCCGCACATCGCCTGAGGGAAGCGAATTCAGGCTACAACTTCCCTTATAGATATGGTTTCTAGATATCCCGTGCAGATAACAGTATTAGCCGCGACGGCCCATGATCGGAATAGAGGGTTTTGGCTCGAGGTCCCAGGGGAAGAATATCCATGTATCCTGCGATACCTCTGTAATAAAGGTATCAACAACCGGGCGGCCAGATGGTTTAGCATAGACAGTTGCAAAATGTGCCTTTGGCATCATCTGGCGTAGCATCTTGCCGGTCTCACCTGTATCAACCAGATCATCAATGATTAGCCAGCCCTCGCCATCTTCAGCCATGGAAGCAGGCTTCAGAATTTGCACCTCACTGCGTGACTTATCTTGATATGACGCAAGGCAGGCTGTCTCGATAAGTCTGATTTCAAGTTCGCGAGCAACAATGGCAGCCGGCACAAGCCCACCTCTGGTCACTGCAACAATGCCAGTGAACGGGCCTATCTCAAGCAGACGCCACGCAAGAGCTTTTGAATTTCGGTGCAACTCTTCCCATGAAACCGGAAAATTCTTGTTTTCATCATACGCGTTTGTCATGCAGTTTTAGCTCCGGCTAATGAATAATGTTCTCTCGATACCGAAAAACACAGCTATCTGTCCAGAGGGTAGCCTTATTTCTCTTCAACAAAGCCTTGACGCAGGCCAAGATTGTGATGTAATCCTACCGCTCTTTTACGCGCTCGTAGCTCAGCTGGATAGAGCACTAGACTACGAATCTAGGGGTCGGGAGTTCGAATCTTCCCGAGCGCGCCATTTCCTTACTCATCGCACCAGCGAAACCTACGTCAACTCATTGTTATCCCGAGCTTTTCGTTCTGTAACAGTGTGGGTGGTTTTCGCTATGGTAGAACACAGAGTGGTACAATATGTGTACCAAAGAGGCACAACATACTACTTCGTCAGAAGAGTGCCTAAGGATATTCAAGAGTATTATAAGTCTTCAAGGATAGCGATTTGCCTCAGAACAAGTCGAAGAGACCAAGCTGTAAGAGTTGGAATGTCGATTTCACAAAGGCTTGAAGATTACTGGATATCACTAAGGCTTTCTAAGCTCGACATACCAGCATTGCATCTGCTGAGAGATAAACCTCTAACTCCTTCTACATCCTCTTCTATGACCCTCTCAGAGGCTCTGGAGCTGTATCTAAGGCTCAAGGGAGCAAACAAGGATAAGGTATTCCAGAGAGGCGCTGAGAGAAACATACAGTCAGTGATAGATGTCCTTGGTAATAGGCCAGTAGATGAGTACATGTCTTCTGACGCTGCTAGCTTCAGAGATTATATGTTGAAGAGGGGACTAACGACCAACTCAGTCAAACGTAACTTCTCAACCATACGCTCCATCATCAACCTCTGCATCCAAGAATATGGGTTAGACTGTAAGAACGCTTTCTCTAAAGTTTATCTTCCTGACCTAGATGACAGTCAGAAGCGTAAACCCATACCCATAGAGAACATCAAACAAATACAGCAAGACTGCAAAGAAGCAGATGATGACGTTAGATGGTTAGTCTCACTTATCTCAGATACTGGCATGAGGTTGTCTGAGGCCGCTGGGTTACATATCAATGACATCATCCTTGATGAAGACATTCCCTACATCAACCTCACTCCTCATCCATGGAGACGTCTTAAGACAAAGGGCAGTCAGAGACAGATACCACTGGTAGGAGCATCACTTTGGGCAGCTCGGCGGATTAAGGCCAATCCCCATCATACCTTCGCCTTCCCTAGATACAATATCACCTCATCCACCAATGCCAACTCAGCCTCAGCCGCCATCAATAAGTGGCTAAAGCCGAGAGTGCCGGAGGGATGTGTTATGCACTCCTTTAGACACTCTCTCAGAGACCGTCTAAGAGCCGTTCAATGCCCATCAGACATGATAGACCAAATAGGTGGTTGGAGTACAGTTGGTGTGGGACAAGCTTATGGCGACGGGTATGGTCTTGATAGAAAGTGGGAGTGGTTGGAGAAGATGGTCTGACAGCCACATTTAAAATATTTTATTGGCTTTACTCTCCAGTAGGGGAGGGTTTACTTATTGACTTATAGTGTAAATTAATAAAGCTTATTCTGATGAAAACTATAATCACCTATCTCTTTATATTTGCTGCTGGTGTAGCGGCTACATTTGTTTTTCTTCATCATCAACAAGAACAACATGACGGTACGGCAATGTATGAAGCGCATCATGGTATGCAATCTTCAAACCGGCATCACGAAGGCGGACAGCATATTCACGATGAGGTAAACATGCCTGGCCTTCAGGGCAAGGACACAACCCAACAAGAAGTAAGTGACCTAAAGGAAATCTTTCGTTCTCATAAAGGTATCTCAAGAGATGTTACCAATATTTCAAATGGTATTATCACAGCAACTGAGGCTGAGGATGAGACTTTACGTGAAGCGATTATCTCTCACGTATCTATGATGGTAACGAGACTTCAAGAGGGTAAAAACCCAGAGGTTATCATTCAATCGCCAACCTTAGATGCATTGTTTGAAGTCTACGATGAAATTGAGACTGAGATTGAACTCACAGAGTTAGGTGTAAAGGTAATCCAGACATCAGCTAACCCTGCTGTTGTTGGGTTGCTTCAAACACATGCTGCTGAGGTTAGTGATATGTCTAAAAGGGGTATGCAAGCTGTCCATGAGAGAATGGCTGGCCAAAGTCATTAGAGCAAAACCACCCACACTGTTACAGACCGAAAAGCTCGGGATAACAATGGGTTGACGTAGGTTTCGCTGGTGCGATGGGAAAGGAAATGGTGCGGCTGAGAAACACGTATGTGCCTTACCTATGCACCATCACTTACCTGAACATCAGCAATACTCACATATTATGTGTCACTGACTCACTGTCAACAGGCACGTAATCTTTCACAGTTTCTTTCACAGTGAATAGAAATCTTCGGGTAATGGAATAAGCCTATATATCCTTATCGTTATCAGTACAGAGTAAGTGACCAGCTAAGTGATATCTGAGTTTCTACTGAGTACAGGGTAAGTGGGTGTGTAGGTGTTATCCCATTAATCTATAAATACACTTAGCTAGTCACTTAAACTGCATTAGCAAAGTTAATATGATAGCTACCCATG
>Ga0115562_1002541_pt1 | contig 12621 bp, 10 predicted proteins | sample COGITO_mtgs_1105_6_FD_87200 | JGI IMG/M metagenome (GOLD analysis project Ga0115562, IMG submission 87200) | Pelagic marine microbial communities from North Sea - COGITO_mtgs_110516 | ecosystem: Environmental > Aquatic > Marine > Epipelagic | place: Germany:Helgoland, sampling site Kabeltonne...
ATAACTGTTGCTCTATGAGGATCACATAGTATTATTTGAGCACCCATATCGATAAGCTTATCAACAAAAAACAAACGAGATTCAAACATTTTTTGATGTATTAAAACTGAGCCTTTGGCCTGAGTAGCAACCACCAATATGATCGACAATAAATCTGGTGTAAAACCTGGCCAAGGTGCATCATATATAGTCAATATTGATCCGTCAATAAAGTTTTCAATTTCATAATGTTCTTGAGCAGGAACATAAATATCGTCACCTCTTCTTTCGAGTTTTATACCCATTCTCCTAAAAACATTTGGTATAATCCCTAAACTATCGTAGCTCACATTCTTTATCGTAATTTCCGACTTAGTCATTGCAGCTAAACCAATAAAGCTACCTATTTCAATCATGTCTGGATTAACCCTGTGGTAGCAACCCCCGAGGTTCTTTACCCCTTCAATGATTAACATATTCGAACCTACACCACTTATTTTGGCGCCCATTGAATTCAACATTTTACATAATTGTTGAATGTATGGCTCACATGCCGCATTATAAAAAGTAGTTTTACCAGAAGCCATGACAGCTGCCATTACAACATTTGCTGTACCTGTAACGGATGCTTCCTCTAAATGTATATATGTCCCTTTAAGTTTTTTACATTCCACAGAATAGAAATGCTCACCACCATCATAGTTAAATGTTGCACCTAAAGCTGCAAAGCCTTCAAAATGGGTATCCAATCTTCTTCTACCTATTTTGTCACCTCCTGGTTTTGGTATAAAACCACGGCCATATCTTGCGAGTAATGGCCCCACAATCATAATCGACCCCCTTAAAGAAGAGGCCCTCTCTTTAAAATCTTCTGTTTCAAGATATTTTAGATCGATTTCTTTAGCCTGAAAGATGTAGGTGCCTTTTTCAACCTTCTCAACCCTAACACCCATTGCCTGCAAAAGAGCTATAAGCTTATTTACATCTACAATGTCCGGGATATTAGAGATGGTAACCTTCTCAGGCGTTAATAACGGAGCACATAAAACCTGTAAGGCTTCGTTTTTTGCTCCTTGAGGAGTGAGCTCCCCTTTTAAAGGTTTTCCCCCATGAATTTCAAATGAAGCCATATTTTATTTTTTATATTTCTTTTTCTTCGACTTATAATTGGTCTTACTCGATTTATTGGGTTTGGTGAACTTTTTATTTAAACCCATTGTCTTTAATACAATATTAGTACTCACAAGGTCATCAGGATTGTCAACAGTTAGATCCCCATTTGAAAGCTCATTTAAGTTTTCTGCAATTACATGATTTTCAACAGCACCATTGTTGTGCACCAAATATTGTTTTTTCATGAAATTGGCCATGGCCATCTTAAAAGAATCTTTTACCTCTGGATCATCGATTTCTGTGGCCTTTTTCAATAGTTGTTCTGTATATTTTCCGTAATGACCGAATTTAATTTTACCTGATGGATAACTCATTTGATCTGGCCTCTCGTTAAGAACTTCAGGCTTTGGTGTCTCATAAGGAGAATCCACGTCCAATTTAAAATCAGACATTAAAAATAAATGTGTCCAGAGTTTGTGACGGTAGTCATCAACATCTCGTAGGTGCGGATTTAGCTGCCCCATGACCTCTATAATTGCTTGAGTTGCTCTATTTCGCTCTTCCCTATCCTTGATTTCCATTGCATGTGAAATCATGTTTTGAACATTGCGACCATACTCTGGAAGAATTAATTTTTCTCTTGTTGTATTATATTCCATAATTATTTTTCTAATAAATTACCCAAGGCATTTTCAAAGATTTGTTTTGCTTCATCAACAAAACTATAATGTTCCTCATCTATTACCATTTTTCCTTTGGTTACATGTCCCAATAGAGTAAGGTTGACTTTTGTAGAAATCATATATTCCAAAAACTCATCTTCCTCATCTTCAGAAACAGCTACAACCACTCTACCCTGTCCTTCTCCAAACAAAAATGCATCTTCTCGAATTTCAGAATCAGTAACAATATCAAAACCTAAATTACGATTTAAACACATTTCTACCAAAGATACGTAAAGCCCTCCATCAGAAACATCATGCGCAGCATTAATCAAGTTGTTGTCTATTAACACTTTAATCACTTCTTGCATCTTGAACTCCTCTTCAATATCGAAATAAGGAGCAGGAGATGACTTTACATCATGATAATTGGCAAGATATTCAGACGAGCCAATGTCCTCTCTATACTCTCCAATTAAGAATATCAAATCTCCTTTCGATTTAAAATCTAAAGACATTAGATTATTTTTGTCCTCTAATATTCCTATCATTCCTATTGTTGGTGTAGGATAAACAGGTATTTCAACACCATCAGTCACGGATTGATTATAGAATGATACATTACCACCAGTAACAGGTGTATTAAATTTAAGACAAGCCGCTGACATTCCCTTTATAGCACCTACAAACTGCCAATACGATTCAGGGTTATAAGGATTTCCAAAATTTAAACAATTCGTTACTGCACTTGGTACAGCTCCTGAACAAACAAGGTTTCTTGCTGCCTCTGATACGGCAATCATTGTTCCTACTTCGGGGTCAGCATTAACATACCGAGAATTGCAATCAACAGTCATTGCCAATCCTTTATTTGTTCCTTTAATATTCACTACTCCTGCATCAGAAGGAACGTTTGTCATCATTGTTCTTGTACCTACCATTGAATCATACTGTTCATAAACCCATTTTTTTGAGGCAATATTCGGCATGGCCAATAAAGCATGAGCTGCTTCTTTTAAAGATTCTGGTTGCTTTATAGAATCTATATTGAACTTCTTGAATTCTTGGTAATAAGCAGGTTCCTTATATTCTCTCTCATATTGAGGAGCTCCACCACCCAAAACGAGAGATTCCGCAGGAACATCTCCTACGAGAGCCCCTCCCATGTAATACCGAATTCTTTTGGTGTCTGTTACTACGCCTATTTCTTCAGCATGTAAATCCCATTTGGTAAATATCTCTTTCACAATATCCTCTTTTCCTTTTTGCACTACCACGAGCATTCTTTCTTGGGACTCGGATAAAAGAATTTCGTATGGAAGCATATGATCCTGTCGTGTGGGAACATGGTCTAAATTAATTTCCATACCAACATCTCCAGCAGCACTCATCTCACAGGTAGAGCAAGTTATTCCTGCAGCTCCCATATCCTGCATACCAACAATCGCATCAGTTTTAGATAGCTCCATAGTCGCTTCTAAAAGAAGTTTTTCCATAAATGGATCACCGACCTGAACAGATGGCAAATCGGAAGCAGAATCTTCGGTGATATCCTTTGAAGCAAAGGCTGCACCCGCAATACCGTCCTTTCCTGTTGATGAACCAACAATAAAGACAGGATTACCCGGACCTTTTGCCGTAGCAGATATCATATTGTTAATATCGATTACTCCTGCAGAAAAAGCATTCACTAATGGGTTGGTATTATAAGAATCATCAAAAGCAACCTCTCCACCAACAATCGGTATTCCGAATGCATTTCCGTAATCACCAATTCCTTTCACAACACCTTTAACCAACCATTTTGTTCGGTCTTTTTCAATATTTCCAAATCTAAGCGAATTCAACTGTGCAATGGGTCTAGCTCCCATTGTGAAAATATCTCTATTTATTCCACCTACACCAGTAGCTGCACCTTGATAAGGCTCAAGTGCACTTGGGTGATTGTGGGACTCTATTTTAAAAACACAACCCATACCATCCCCAATATCAACCAATCCAGCATTCTCCTCTCCTGCCTTAACGAGCATGTGAGGACCATCTTTAGGCAATTTCTTTAGCCACAAAATGGAGTTTTTATATGAGCAATGTTCTGACCACATAACTGAGTATATCGCCGTTTCAGTAAAATTCGGTGTTCGACCCAGAATGTTTTTAATCATAACAAACTCATCCTCTCTCAATCCTAAATCTACGGCTTGTTCAACAGTGGCTTCTGTCTGAAGTGTATCATTCATGTATAATCATTTTATCGAACAAAAATAATGATAATAAGGGTACAACTCCCGAATAAAAACGAATAAAATCAAACGATAGGATTAATGAAAATGCACCTCATGTATATGGACATAAATAATAATATTTTAAGTACTTTTGTAACCTAAAAATTTTGTTATGAGTTATGATATTATTGTAGTTGGAAGTGGACCTGGTGGATATGTAACGGCTATTCGGGCATCACAGCTAGGCTTAAAAACAGCTATTGTAGAAAAAGAGTCTCTTGGAGGAATCTGCTTAAATTGGGGATGTATCCCTACGAAGGCTTTGCTGAAATCCGCAAATGTTTTTGAATATTTAAATCATGCATCAGACTATGGCATTTCGGTAAAAGAAGCGAAAGCAGATTTTACCGCCATGGTAAAAAGAAGTAGAGACGTTGCTGATGGAATGAGCAACGGAATCAAATTTTTGATGAAAAAAAATAAAATAGACGTTTTGACCGGCACAGGAACCATAAAAGCATCTAAAACCGTTTCGGTAACCGACGCGTCAGGGGAATCAACTGATTATGTTGCGAACAAAGGAGTTATTATAGCTACTGGAGCAAGATCTAGAGCATTGCCCAACCTACCTCAAGACGGTGAAAAAATAATAGGCTATAGACAAGCCATGACGCTAAAAAAACAACCGAAGAAAATAGTGGTTGTTGGTTCTGGTGCAATTGGTGTTGAATTTGCCTATTTCTACAATGCCATTGGTACTGATGTTACGGTTGTTGAATACATGCCAAATATTGTACCTGTAGAGGACACCGACGTTTCAAAACAGCTTGAGAAATCATTCAAAAAAGCTGGTTTAAAAATAATGACCAATTCTTCTGTTGAAAGTGTTGATACAAAAGGGAAAGGCTGTGTAGTTCATGTTAAAACCGAAAAAGGTGAAGAAAAAATAGAGTGCGATGTTGTACTTTCTGCGGTTGGAATTCAAGCAAACATAGAAAATATTGGACTGGAAGAAGTTGGCATTGTTGTAGATAATGGAAAAATACTCGTCAATGATTACTATCAAACAAATATCCCTGGTTATTATGCAATAGGAGATGTTGTACCGGGGCCTGCATTGGCACATGTAGCTTCTGCAGAAGGTATAGTTTGTGTTGAGAAAATAGCAGGACAGAATCCTGACGCTATCGATTACGGAAACATTCCTGGTTGCACCTATTGTTCTCCAGAAATTGCTTCTGTAGGAATCACGGAAAAAGCCGCCAAAGAGCAAGGATTAGACATAAAGATTGGTAAGTTTCCTTTTTCAGCATCAGGTAAAGCGAGTGCCGCTGGAGCCAAAGATGGATTCGTTAAATTGATATTCGATGCCAAATACGGAGAACTTCTTGGAGGTCATATGATAGGTGCGAACGTAACAGAGATGATTGCTGAAATTGTTGCTGTTAGAAAACTGGAAACGACAGGTCATGATTTAATCAAGACCATTCACCCTCACCCAACAATGTCAGAGGCCGTAATGGAAGCGGCTGCCGCTGCTTACAACGAAGTGATTCACCTTTAGCGTGAAACTTTATTTATTGGTTCCTTTTATTTTTTGTCATTTACTTGTAAATGCACAAAACTCCGTTTGTCTTACGATAGAAGACAATCCAAACAGCAATGTTTCAGGTTTGGGGTTATTTACAAAATATGTAAATGTATTGGATTGTTTCAGTATTTATGCTGAAAGTAGCATACCTGACACAAAAGTATTGCATGCAGCTGCAGTTGCCGCAGAATTATTGGACAATGATGAAAATGGTTTTGTTGATGACGAAGTTTTAAAAACAGCACTTCAATCAAGTGGTGCATTAATTCCCATTTTCTATCAAGAAAATAGCAGTGCAGAAAATCAGTTTTTTACACAATATAACGGAGAAGGTGCCGCCGCAGTGCTTTACAACAATGAAATGAACCCCGTTCAGACAGGTTATTGGGGAAGCGATGCTACTGTTGAAGAAGTGATTCATGTCATCAATGCCATAGGACACAGTTCTATTTATCCAAATGCTTTTTCTATTGAGCCTAACTCTTCTCTTATGAGTGAAGCCATGGATGTTGCAAGAGGAGGTCAGTTTATAAACATTCCTAATCCATACCCAAATAGTGCTTGGTATCATTATGATGATCAAACCTGTGATTACGGTTGTATGGCCATTGAATACATGTACTGGTCCATCGTTTCGTGGATGGGGATTTTAAATGATCCAAGCACATGCAACGGAATTGCAAATGAATGGGAACCCTGCTCTCCTTCACTTTTTCAAAGCACGGATATTTTGATGTTTGCCCTTATTACAGATCCTCAATATCAATTACCTCAATTGGCTCCTGATGGAAATTATTGCCCTCAAAATTCAGGAATGGAATCTACTATTGGTTTTGAAGATATTAGGGTTTTTCCAAATTACAGTGAGCATGTTATTCATATAAAAAATATGAAAGGAAACAACGCCATTTCACTGAAAGACACGACAGGTAGATTAATTTACACTCAGAAAACTACAAATCAGGATTTGACTTTGGATGTTTCTATGGTTCATTCAGGTCAGTATATTTTATTGATTGAAAGAGGTTCTAAACACAGTTACCATAAAATCATGATTCACTAAAACAGCTGTATTAAATAATGCCAAAGGATATTTAGTTTAAGGAAGAGGTGTGAACCATATATAAAATGGCTTCCAATCAAGTGAATAATAACATACTCACAGTAAATAAATCAAAAACACCTTGAAGAATCCATAAATAACGGAACTTATTGTCTTTATCTGTTTTCCAAAACACATAAGCTAAAAGTAAAGGTGCAATTGGTGTTAACCAAAATAATGGTCCAATTAGCCCCAATACCGAAATAACTATAAATGAGAATATGTATAGGATTGAGAAGTCTAGTCCTCTCTGATATTTCCACAAAAAGACAGCTGCAATAAGTAGTAGCTTAGCAATTAATTTAGCCATATCGACCCACAAAGACTCATCCAGCTTTTGCAACTGAATATCGCTGCCAAGCGTGCCTAAAATGAGCGGATTATACATTACCTGAACCATTGAAAAGGCAAAAAACAAGAACACATAGCTCTGAAAAGAATTTCGATTCCAGATTAGAAATTGAATAAAAACGATGAAAAAAATGAGGTCAAAAAGAGGAAAAGGAAGAAGGAAAAACCGGGCATCAAAAAACAAACCTAAGGCATACATCAGAACAGTAAGAATGGCTATTGATACAATCTTCTCTTCTCTAATCATCACTACCTATAACATCATAGATATAATCAAATGTTGATAGGATATCTGGTTTCCCGTCTACAATGGCAATATCATGTTCAAAATGAGCACTTGGTTTTCCATCTGCAGTAACAATGGTCCATTGATCATCCAATGTTATGACTTTTTCAGTACCCATATTAATCATGGGCTCAATGGCTATAGTCAATCCGTTCTGGAGCTTTTTACCACGACCACGTCTACCATAATTTGGAACCTGAGGCTCCTCGTGCAAAGTTTTACCCAAACCATGCCCTACCAAATCCCGCACTACACCATATCCATTGGATTCAGCATGTTGTTGAATGGCCCAACCAATATCTTCCAATCGATTGGAAATTGTACACTGCTCTATCCCCTTGTACAAACACTCCTTGGTGACTTTTAATAATTTTTTAACTTGAGGATCAACATTTCCAATCGGAAAGGTATAAGCATGGTCACCGTAATACCCTTTATAAACAGCACCACAGTCCACAGAAACCACATCTCCATCTACAAAAGGCTTATCTGTAGGTAAACCATGAACAACCATCTCATTTACAGAGATCAATAGAGTACTCGGACAACCATACAACCCCAAAAAACCTGGAGTCGCATCTTGTGAAAGAATATAATCATGAGCCATTTTATCGAGCTCTTTCGGTGTAACCCCCTTCTTTCATGTGCTTAGCAACTAGACCTAAAGTTCTACTTACAACTTGGGCCGCATCACGCATGATGGCTATTTGTTCTGGAGTCTTGTATAAAATCATGTTTCTGCTAAATAAAGGCATGGCCTGCAAATTTAGACAAATATCAGTTTGTGTTGGCTATTTTAATTGATTTAACCATTTAAGCGTATCGACTCCATCAGCGTAGTCACTCAGCGAAGGTTGTTGTGCTTTCCCAAAAGGAATACGTCCATCACCAACGATGCATTGTAATTGTTCTTTATTCTCTTCTAAATAGTCCAGAATATCTGATTCAGAATCATAAAAGTGATAATACAACATGCCGAGAGGTGAAAACAATTCTGCAGATTCTTTTAAGAGTACAAAATTATTGTCAAGAAGTTGTTCTTGATTTAAAAGATGTACCGCTTTATTGTAATCATAGTTGTTTCCATATTTCTTATTATGAACGACATCTCCCATAACAACAAGGCCTTCAAAAACTTTATTAATATCATAGGTCCTTGGCAATAGCAAATGAGAAACATTTCTACATCCTCGTCCGAAATAATTAAAGATATCCTCTGCCAAAAGCTCTACATCTTTCTTACTTTCGCTTCCATCAAGTATTGCTATTGAAGTTCTATTTGACCTAAATATATGAGGATAAGAAGAGAAGTATTGCTCAAAATATGCCGAACTTGAATCACTACCTGTTGCAATAACCGCATCGAAATTAGAAATCTTACCCTCGGAAAACGTTATTCTATCTTTAAGCTCTGGCTCAAAGACAAATAAAAAGTCAGCCAAAGCAGGTAGCAAATATTTATCATCAGAGCTTAGCTTAGCCAAAATCTTATTCCCTGACATCAAAACACTAAGAAAATCATGAAACCCTACGAGGGGAATATTTCCAGCCATAATCACAGCGACTGTTTTAGACTCAACATTATACCCATACTCCGCAGTCCAATTCTCAAGCTGATTTTCAGTTAACAATACTCCAAGACTTCGAAGAGATTTACGAACCATTTCTTCGGTAAACCAGCCATTGTAGTGTTTTTGTCTAACAATTAACTCATTAAAAACTGAATATTCTTCTTCTGTAATACCCAATTCAAAACCTGTCCAATCATTTGATTGTCCAAAATGAGTCATCAACTTACCTAGCTGACTGAATGCAAATTTTATGTTTTCTTTTTCCACAGTACAAATATACGAAGCATCTTTTTTGTTATTTGAACAAAAGATTCCAAAATCCGTTTCTATATTTGTAAAAAAAAGATTTGCAATGGCAATTATAATAACTGATGAATGTATCAATTGCGGAGCTTGCGAGCCCGAATGTCCAAATAATGCAATATATGAGGGTGGAGCTGAATGGAAATATTCAGATGGTACAACGCTAAAAGGTATGATTACAACGCTTAACGGTGATGATCTTGAAGCTGACAAGGCACAAGATCCTGTTGATATGGACGTTTATTACATTGCTCATGATAAATGTACAGAGTGCGTTGGGTTTCATGATGAACCTCAATGTGCTGCGGTCTGTCCTGTTGATTGTTGTGTAGATGATCCAGATTACCGTGAATCTGAAGATGAACTTTTAGCCAAGAAAAGTTTTCTGCATTTATAAAATCAAATCGGCTGGGCTTTTGAAAGTGTGATTTCGATGTAAGAGGCACCCACCCCGTTCGGGCTGTAATTTGCATCTTGCATGACAAATCCTTCATTTTTATAAATCAAAGCTTTTAACTCTCCTTTTAATCTTCCTTCACCAACACCGTGAATAATCAAAACTTTAGTTTTTCTTTTCTCCAGATTACTATTGATGAATTCTCTGAAACGTTTGATTTGAAGATTTAGCTTGTCATAAGAACTATACCGATCATCTTCGTCTAATAACGCCTCAAAGTGAAGATCAATCGAAGGAATTAGGTCCAGTTCTTTCCTTGCTTTAGATTTACTAGATTCATCTTCGTCTTTTATTACAATTTTTCCGCTTATAATCGGCTTGGTCTTAACAATTAAAGACAAAGAAACTTTTTGCTCAAAACCATGCTCATCTTCTACCTGAGCAAATGTGTCGCCGATATTAAGAATGGTATAGTTTCCGGTCTCGCTCAGAATCGAAACTCTTTCTCCGATGGAAAATTTCATTTAATTATATTACATATTACGACGATACTGACCTCCAACCTCAAATAAGGCATTAGTCACTTGACCTAAGGAAGCCACCTTACAGGTTTCCATCAATTCTTCAAATATATTCTCATTATTAATGGCCGCATCTTGAATCACTTTTAATCCTTGATCTACTTCCTTTTGATTTCCTTCATTTAGATTGTTAAGCATTGATATCTGATATTTCTTCTCGTCTTCCGTTGCGCGAATAACTTCTTTAGGTAAAACCGTTGGAGATCCTTTTGAACTTAAAAATGTATTTACCCCAATGATTGGAAATTCTCCCGTATGCTTTAAAGTTTCATAATACAATGATTCCTCTTGAATTTTAGAACGCTGGTACATGGTTTCCATTGCACCTAGCACACCACCTCTTTCCGTAATTCTGTCAAACTCAGCGAGAACAGCTTCCTCAACCAAATCGGTTAAATCTTCAATAATGAATGCCCCTTGTAATGGGTTCTCATTTTTAGCGAGACCCAATTCTCTATTTATAATGAGCTGAATCGCCATTGCTCTTCTTACTGATTCTTCTGTAGGCGTTGTTATCGCCTCGTCATAAGCATTGGTGTGAAGAGAATTACAATTGTCATAAATGGCATACAATGCCTGAAGTGTAGTACGAATATCATTAAAATCGATCTCTTGTGCATGCAATGAACGACCTGAAGTTTGAATGTGGTATTTGAGCATCTGAGCTCTAGCGTTTGCACCGTATTTTTTACCCATTGATTTTGCCCATATTCTTCGGGCTACTCGACCAATAACTGCATATTCGGGATCGATTCCATTGGAAAAGAAGAAAGATAAGTTTGGTCCAAAATCATTAATACTCATTCCTCGACTCAAGTAATATTCAACATATGTGAACCCATTGGCCAAGGTAAAAGCAAGCTGAGTAATGGGGTTGGCTCCCGCCTCGGCAATATGATAACCTGAAATCGAAACAGAGTAAAAATTCCGAATTCCCTTATCAATAAAGTATTCCTGAACATCTCCCATCAATCTCAAGGCAAATTCAGTAGAAAAGATACAAGTGTTTTGCGCTTGATCTTCTTTTAAGATATCGGCCTGAACCGTTCCTCTGACCTGCTTTAATGTATCCGATTTGATTTTCTGATAAACCTCATCATTAAGAACCTGATCTCCTGTTACACCCAGCAACATAAGGCCAAGACCATCATTTCCTTCAGGCAAATCTCCATTATAACTTGGTCTTGTAACTCCTTTCTCTTTATATATTGAGTTGATTTTATACTCTATATCAGACTCTAAACCATTCTCCTTAATGTATTTCTCACAATTCTGATCAATTGCAGCATTCATGAAAAATGCCAAAAGCATAGGTGCAGGTCCATTAATTGTCATTGAAACCGATGTTGCGGGATGACTCAAATCAAATCCAGAATACAACTTTTTCGCATCATCTAAGCAACATATAGAAACACCCGCATTACCGATTTTTCCATATATATCAGGTCTTACATCTGGGTCATTTCCATAAAGAGTGACAGAATCAAATGCTGTAGACAAACGTTTGGCCGGCATGCCTAAACTCACGTAATGAAAACGTTTATTCGTTCGTTCAGGACCACCTTCACCTGCAAACATCCTTGTTGGGTCTTCTCCCTCACGTTTAAAAGGAAACAATCCCGAAGTGTATGGGAAATGACCTGGGAAATTCTCCTGTAGAATCCATCGTAAAATATCCCCCCAGCTCTTGTACTTAGGAGATGCTACTTTAGGTATTTTAGAATGAGAAAGGGATTCAGTGTGTGTATCAATTTTCAGTACTTTATCTCTTACCTTGAATTCATAAATAGGATCTTTAAATGCTTGTTTCTTTTCATCCCAGTTTTGAATAAGCTCCCAATTTTTTGGATCAAAATTGAGTTTCTCCTTTTCAAAAACTTCTTGAATATTTTTCACCAATCGGTCTTTGTCTTCAAGTTCCGAATTACCAATGGTTTCGATTGAAGATTGCAATCCTTGAAGCTTTTCCGCAACCTCAACTTGTTGCTCAACCCACTTGTCATAAAATCTGTTATTCTCTGATATATCCGATAAGTATCGCGTTCGTTCTGGTGGAATCACAAATATCTTTTCAGACATTTCTCTTGTAATTTGAAAATTCGAAACCAATGAAGATTCTGTCTTTTCATCAATATGATCCATGATTACTTTGTATAGGGTGTTCATGCCAGGATCATTAAATTGAGATGCAATCGTACCATGCACAGGCATATCATCAACTTTCGATTCCCATAAATTATGATTCCTCTGATATTGTTTTCTTACATCTCTTAATGCATCGAGGGCTCCACGTTTATCGAATTTATTTAAAGCGATAACATCTGCAAAATCGAGCATATCAATCTTTTCCAATTGAGTAGCCGCTCCATACTCAGGGGTCATCACGTACAAGGAAACATCAGAATGGTCCAAAATTTCAGTATCGGACTGACCTATACCAGAAGTTTCAAGAATAATTAGGTC
>Ga0115562_1002543_pt1 | contig 12619 bp, 9 predicted proteins | sample COGITO_mtgs_1105_6_FD_87200 | JGI IMG/M metagenome (GOLD analysis project Ga0115562, IMG submission 87200) | Pelagic marine microbial communities from North Sea - COGITO_mtgs_110516 | ecosystem: Environmental > Aquatic > Marine > Epipelagic | place: Germany:Helgoland, sampling site Kabeltonne...
AAAATGATCTTTATGTAAAACTTAAGGATGATTTAAAATATTTCAAACGTATTACTACTGATGATTATTATAAAAATAAATCTAATGTTGTTATTATGGGTTATAATACTTATAAATCTATTAGTAAATTATTTCCGGATGGTAAACTATTACCAAATCGTATTAATATTGTTATTACTCGCAATCATCAAGAAGAATTAGATGAATTATCTATTACTAATTTTCCATCATTACATGATCTGTTTCAATATTTAGAATGTAAAATATCTGAAATTGGCAAAGTTTTCATTATTGGTGGATCAAGTATATATCAAGAAGTTTTTGAAAATTATTTATCTATGATTGATACAGTTCATCTTACAAAAGTTAATACTAAACCATTATCAAATAATGAATATTTACAAGCAGTTGATAAAAATGTTGTCTTTTGTAAATTACCTTTTGATGATTTAATTAATTCAAAAGCATTGCAATCTATTAATTATAAATATGATATTAGTGATGGCAGTATTTATGATTTAAAAACAGATTCTTATATTGATACAAAATTAAAATATACTATTAATGTATTACAAAATTGTAACACAGTTAATAATGATGAATTACAATATTTAAATTTACTAAAAAATATATTAAATGAAAATAATATTAAATCTACTCGTAATGCTGATGTTTACAGTATATTTGGTACAAGAATGGAATTTGATTTACGTAATGGTTTCCCAATTTTGACAACTAAACGGGTTCCATGGAAAACTGTGCTTAGAGAACTACTATGGTTTATTAGTGGTTCAACTGATAATCGTATTTTGAAAGAAAAAAAGGTAACTATTTGGAATGCTAATGCTAGCAGAGAATTTTTAGATTCGAGAGATTTAGATTATGAAATTGATGATTTAGGACCAGTTTATGGATTTCAATGGAGACATTTTGGTGCTGAATATGTAGATTTTGATAGTGATTATACTGGTAAAGGTATTGACCAATTAAAATATATTATTAATGAAATAAAAGAAAATCCATCTAGTCGTAGATTAATCTTAAATAGTTGGAATGTTATGGATATACATAAAATGGCATTACCTCCTTGTCATGTTATGGTTCAATTTAATATTGATAAAGAATTTATTGATTGTCAATTATATCAACGTTCTGGCGATATGTTTTTAGGTGTTCCATTTAATATTACATCATATGCATTTCTATTACATATCATTGCCAATTTAACTGGATATATTCCTAGAAAACTTGTTCATATTATCGGTGATGCTCATATTTATTCAGAACATCTTAGTGCTGTTAATAAACAATTAATGAGAACTCCTAATCCTTTCCCTAAACTAAAAATAAATAAATTATCTGATATTGACGATATCCATGAAGATTCGTTCAAAATTATTAATTATGATCATTATAACACTATTCCTGCACCTATGATTGCTTAAATTATCTACGTAATCTTCTAAATGTTTTATTTTTGACTTTATCATTTCTATCTTTTATCATACCAACAACTTCTACACGTTCATCATCATTTTTTGTATTATCATTTAAATGTTCCATAAATAAATGATATCTATTTATTTCACCATCATCTGCTTTCATCAAATACTTTTCTAATAAATGATTGTTATATAAATAATCATTATTTAATATATTTATAAATCTATTTCTACTATGATGTTTTACATCTTTTAATATATGCATTAAATCATTTAACATATATTTATTTATTGGTATATCTGGTATATCTACTACTGAATCCGCGTCTGTTTCACTGCTCGTTTCACTGCTCGTTTCACTGCCCGTTTCACTGCTCGTTTCACTGCCTGTTTCACTGCCCGTTTCACTGCCTGTTTCACTGCTCGTTTCACTGTCACTATCAGATATTAATAAATCATCACCTGGCATACGTTTTTTAAATACATATTCTTTTTTATCGCCGGGTTTTCTAGGCATACCTTTAGGTTGAGGCATACCTTTAGGTTGAGGCATACCTGGTCGTTGAGGCATACCTGGTCGTTGAGGCATACCTTGTGGTTGTGCCATACCTGGTTTTTGTGGCATACATGGTTTTTGTGCCATACCTTGTGGTTGTGCCATACCTTGTGGTTGTGCCATACCTGGTTTTTGTGGCATACCTGGTTTTTGTGCCATACCTTGTGGTTGTGCCATACCTTGTGGTTGTGGCATACCTTGTGGTTGTGCCATACCTGGTTTTTGTGGCATACCTTGTGGTTGAACCATACCTGGTCTCGCATCAGGACCTTTTCTATCCTCTAAACCTCTTGGTTTATCTAATTTTCTTTCACGATTACCTTCATCATCTACTTTTTTTCTTAAATTATTAATTTCATCGCCTCTATTATTATATCTTTGTAATTCTTGTCTTAGTTTATCATCGCCTCTATCATTATTTCGTCTATTATTGTCTCTATTATTATCATATCTATTGTCTCTTCTACCACGATTGTCACGATTGTCACGATTGTCTCTATTACCATAATTGCCTCTATTATCTCGTTTGTTTCTATTGTCTATTCTTATTCTATTTAATGTATCTTTAAAATATTTTATATCATTATTTAATTGAGATAATTCTAGATATTTGTCATTTAATAATAATTTATTTTCTTCATCCTGATATTTTTTAACTAAACTTCCTATATTATCTAATTTAGATTTAATATTATTGTATTCTCTAGTTAAATCAGATATTCTCATATACACATCATCTTTATCTTTTTCACTTTTAATACTATTTAAACGACTTTGGATACTACTTTTTTTAGAATCTAAATCACTAAAATCTATATCATTTATTTTTTGCTTTATCTGTTCATCTGTATTATCTGATTGGTCATTCGGATTATTTAATATACTTTCTGGTTTACCTTGTTTACCTTGTTTACCTGGTTTAACTGGATCAGTTGTTGTAAATTCTATGCCATCTTTAATACAAATATTGTCTGGTAATCTATCTACATGTAGTTTACATAGTGAATCATCAGATTCGTTTTCTAATTTCATTGCATCTTCTTTATTTTCTGGAACACCCTTCTCTAATTTAAAATATTCTATATATTTATCTACTGATTCTGCATTGTCTTTGTTTTTTATTTCATTTCTAGTTGTTTCAAAGTACCAAGAATTAGAATTACGTATTTCTTGTATATTAGTAAATTGATCAGTTCTTTTAAATTCTTTTGCTATTGCATCTATATCTAATGTTTCTAAATTATGTGATTGGATTGCTGTAAATTTAGATATTAAAATAATATCTGATATTTTAAATTGTGCTAAATAATCACGCATTATATGTGAATGAGTTATTACATGTACTTTATTATCATCGTCTACTTTTTTTCCATAATAATTATTTGGACGTTCAAACCATTCCATAAATTTTTGTAAATCTCCTTTACTTGTAAATTTTTCATTACTATTTGGACCAATAGTATCTACAATATTACAAAATGTCCATAATTTATATTCACCATTATCATTCTTATATACTATTTCTTGTAATTGTGAATTTCTTTTTTGGGCTGGCAATTTTAATATGACTGTTTCTGGTAAATTTGAATACCAATTTTCATCTTTATATTTTTTTAATACATTTAAAAATTCTAAAAATTTATTTGTTGTAATATAAATATCATCTGGATAATTACCAGTTTTAAATGGTCCAGGTCCATGATGATATTCTTTTAAATATGGACTTATATAAAGTGTAATTGTTTCTCTTTTATTTTCATTTGTTACACCATATAATAAAAATGCTGTTATCCATGTTCTGTATAAATTTGATACATATATATGAGAAAAATTAAAATTTGTTTCATCTTTTAATTTATATTTTATTGTTTCATCTATACCATATACTGTTCCACCTGGATCGTCATCTTTTGCTTGTGCGAGATTACTGGGACGTCTTTCACCCATATCTATGTTATTACAACTTTGTAAATGACGTGTAAATTGGAATTTAACTTCTCTTTGTTTAATTTTTTCCTGTTGTTTATCATAATTATCATCTTCAGATTTATAATAATCTTCTGGTAAACATTCTGTTTTTGTTTCATCATCTTCTTCCCATTCCCACCATAAACACGGTTTTGTACATTTATCTTCGTCTGCATAAATATTACAATTTACATTCTCGTCTTGTGCTTTTTTAGATGCGGCTGGTGCTGTTGGTGATCTTACTGTCGCTGGTGCTCGTGCTGGTGCTGGCTCCGGCTCTGCCTCTGCCTCTGCCTCTGGCTCCGGCTCTGCCTCTGCCTCTGGCTCCGGCTCTGCCTCTGCCTCTGGCTCCGGCTCTGCCTCTGCCTCTGGTTCAGGTTCTGGTTCTTGAAGTAGTGGCGGTGATGCTTTTTTCCCATCTTCGGGAAAGAGTTCTTCTTCTTCTGCTTTTTCATCATTATTGTATGGGTTTTGTATATTAGTATTTCCTATATTACCACGTGCAAATGTATCCAGTTCTTCTTCTTTTTTATCTTTTGACCAACAACCATAATATTTATCAACGCAAGGATATTTTGAATCTGTACATATTTCTGAGTTATATTGTGTACCTTCTTTATTACAATTAGTACCACCATACATTTCATTGTAATATTCATGGTATGCAGAATTTTTAAAATATCCTCCTAATTTATTCATTTTTTTATTATTCATACTATATTATTAATTATATTTTATTTATACAAATCTAATCTTTTATCTATAATTTTCCATATATTATCGTTTATCGTATTATCTAATACTCTAATATTTATCATATCGTTCGTATATCTTTCATATTCTTTATTTATACTTATAACATCTAAATCTTTTGTATAAAAACTTAAATCTATATAATTTTTTTTTATATCTAATTTACATACTAAACTATCATTTTTAATAATATATAAGTTATCATTGTCACTACATATTTTCATATCTTTCATTTTATACATTTTCTCAAAATATATTAAATTGTTCATATTTAATACATTTGTATCTACTATATTTTTTAAATCAATATTCTCTGATAATAATGATATATTTACTGGTTTATGTTTTCTTATTTTTTCTAATAATGTATCATATGTTATATTTGCTTTTGTATTATATTCTACTACATTACGATACATCATATCTACACTCCGATTCATAGTATTACGATGTTCATCAATTTGCATTTTAATTCTTGAAAAATTATTAATACATTCGTTTAATTCATACATACTTTCATTTATTTCATGTAATACGTCCCGAATATTATCATTTTTTAATAAATGTCGTTTATCTAAATATCCACTATCAATTAATGATAATAAAAATTCAGTTCCAATTTCTATCCCATGTCCGTTTAATCCAGCACATGATATATACACTAATATACTATTGTCTATAATTTCATAATCTATTAATTTTTTACCAACTATTCCAGATGTTTGTGATACAAATATACCATATTTACTATTTGTTGTTGTCATATCATCTTTAAACTTTTGTATTTCTTTACTTGGAACATTTGAACTATATGTTTTTATTTCATATAATATCTTTCCATAATTATCACTATAAGCAAATAAATCACTTTCATGTGCTGTCCCAGTTGTATTTTCTATCGTCCAATCTGGATATTTTTTCTTTAAACTATTCATTGCTAAACTTTCACCAAGTTTTCCTTTTTTTGATGAATTATTTTTGATATTTAATAAATCACATAACATATTATTTATTTTGTTTATATTTTCACTGTTTTCTATATTATTTTCTACAATTATTTCTCGCAATGGTTCAATATAACTATTACCATTCATAGTTGTTTGGCTCATTTGTATTGATTTTAATCCAATAGTTAATGCTGTATTTAATATATCTGGATCATAATTGACACTTTCTAAATATTCTAAGTCCTCACTATTTTTGATATCTAATGATATAGTTTTCATAATTATCACTTATTAATATTACTTGTTTTAGTTTTAAATTTATTTTATTTAATATTATTATAATGGATAGATTCACTTCTGGTAATTTATATGGTAATACAAATATTAGTAGTTTTGATCCCGGACATTTGCCTAAATTAACTGGAGATTCCAAAGGTAATAGTATAACCGGAGGTACCAGAGGTAAAAGTATTTCTGGTGGTACCAGAGAAAATAAAAGTGATGATAATGTTCTTATGAATAATAGTATTAAAAAAGTTATGCAAAAAAACAGAGAATTACATAAAATGGTTGTAAAATTACAATTAGAAAATGATAAATTAACGGCAGAAAACACTAAATTTAAAAAAATTGTTGGAAAACATAAATCTAGATAAATTATATATTATATATTATATGTTTCCTGAAAAAATAATAATAGATGCAATATCTGATTATGAAATATCTAATCCACAAACAACAAAAAGTGATGTAAGTTTTGATGATGTTAAATATGAAATGACTATATTTGATTATATGACTAGGAATGTATTATTACATGTACCTACAAACACAATATTACATTTTGGATTTCATCCTTCATATTATTCATATTATCAAAATGATTATTTTAATAAATCAACATATCCTGGCGCATCTAAAGGTATTCATCCATCACGATGGGAAACACTAGAAGAAATCAGTAGAGATTTTAATATAAAAGAATTACCTAATCAAGATTATATTGATATTGAACGAAATAGAAGGGGTAAATATAGCGGAAATACAATAATTTTTAAAGGTCTTTTTAATATTTTAAGATTTTTTATCTATAATATAGATTACTGTTTAGAAAATTATTCAAGTACAAGTGTAGTATTTTTAAATAGTGTATTTGCTCATTATACAGATGATGATATTAATAATGAAACGTGGCAAATGAGTACACCTACTTTTACTGACTTAACACGTTTACTAGATACATTAAGACTCCGATCTCATTTGCGAGCTAGCAGAATATTAATTGATTATCCATATATAAAAGGTTTAAGTCAAAATGTAAAATATATAAAATTAAATGGAGACTTACATAACTTATTTACTGAAAATATAATAGTAGATGAAGAAATGAGAAGGTATCTTCCTCCTGAAAGACTTGCGGAATATAAAAATCCAGATACATTATACACTCTTGATGATATAAGTAATTTTATTAGTGTAGGTATTTCTAATAAATATTTTCCTAGTAAAATTGAAGAGTATGATTCAACTATGCCATATTATAAATCAACCATATTAATAAATGAAACTTTTTGGTGGCCACGTGAACATAATAGTGAATTTAATATTAATTTAATGAGATTATTCAGATTACTATCACTATATTTAAAAGAAAATTATAGTTTATATAGTTCTATAAATGAATTAAATACATTTGTAAAAAGACAACCAGCAGAACAAAGGTTAGCATTTGCTAAAAATTATAATACTAGATTACAAGAAAATGATCAATTACCATTTGATATTTTAGATACAATATCTGGTCATGAATTATCAAATCCTAATATATCTAGACGCATATATAGTCAAAATGTTGATAAATTAGTGAGAAGCACTTTACAACCAAGAAAAACAATATTAGATACTTATTTAGATATGTTAAAAGATGAAAATTTAAGTAAAGAAGATAAAACAAAAACAAAAAGAAAAATATATAATAGATTAACAAGGGAAAATAAAAGTCATTTATATAATGATTTAGTATCACCAGATATTGATCCAACTATGGAAGATATGTATGAACCTCCTTTTGAACCTGAACCTGAACCTGAATATATTAGTAAAAATAAACCTGTTAAAAAGACAAAAAAGAAGAAACGTAAAAAAAAGAAAGGTAAGAAAAAAAGATAAGTTACATGCGAATAAATGGTGTAACATTTTGATTACTCATTCTACGTGAGGTTGCTTTACGTTTTGTTCGAATCATCTCTCGTTTATATTTTTTCTTTTGTGCTGGTGTTAAATTTTGATATTGCAATAATGGATTATATTGTGATGGTTTTGGTGGTGATGGTTTTTTTTTTGGTGGCGATGGTTTCTTTTTTGGTGCTGATGGTTTCTTTTTTGGTGTTGTTGATTTCTTTTTTGGTGTTGTTGATTTCTTTTTTGGCGTTGATTTCTTTTTTGGTGTTGTTGATTTCTTTTTTGGTGCTGATGGTGTTGATTGCTGATTCCAAGGGTTACCCGGATCTCTTTTTGATGCTTTAAATCTTCTTCTCATTTCTATAAAAAATTTACGATCATCTGAATCTGGTCCAATACCATTACCACTACCATATTGATCTAACATATCTATATGGTCTGCCATCATAGTATTTTCTCTTTCTTCTCTTAATTTTTGCCGCAACTTTCCAGTTGGTCTAGTAGATGTTAAAAAATCACTTACCGTTTGTATCATATCTGGATTATAACGTATATTACTAAATGTATTTGTCATATGATCCATTGTCATATGATCCATTCCTTTCATAAGTGATAAACGTTGTCTTGCTTTTGTTAAGTTTATTTTATCTCTAGTTTCATCTTTCATTCTTTTAATTATATCTTGATTTGATTGTGATTTATATATTCTACCTAAATGACGATGTATTTTATTCATAATAATAGGATCATCTGGTATTATAGATGGTTGTGTCATTGCTTTTGCTAATGATAAATTTTTTTGATTTTTAATTAAATCAAATGAATCTTCTTCACATTCAACTTCTCTATAAATAATATCTCCATCTTTATAAATTATACCAGTATTAGTTCCTACAGCTAATATTTCTGCATCTCTTGGTCTTATAATCTGTATACTAACATTTCCATTATCACGATATGCGCCACGGTACTGCGGTTGACCTGGAAGACGAATGCGTTTTAATCTTCCTTTAGCATAATATTGATTATCAAAACGATCTATTATACCAATCATATTTGGATTCATACTCTGCCAACGCGTGTTACTTAAATTATCCGTTTCTCTCATTACAAATCTACCTAAGTATACTTCTTTTATTTTTCCATTTTTATATATCTTTTCATAACATTTCCCGACTTCTGGAGTAGTTGTTATATTATCATATGTATCTTCTATATTATTTAAAATGTCCGTGTTCATATATATATATTATATAATATAATTTATTTAAAGGATATCACTAATAATATAATAATAATAGAATGAATAACACTTTTTTGATTGATTTTGAAACTACTGGATTAAATCCATATCATGATGAAATTATTGAATTTGCTATAAAAAAATATAATGATATTTCACATATTCAAAGTTTAGTAAAACCTAATAAAACATTTCTGATACCTCCTAAGATTACTGAAATTACTGGTATTACTACACAAATGATATTTGAGGGGCAAAATGTAATTGATAGTATTGTAGCAACTGAAATGATGTTTAATTATTTAAATGATACATATGATGGTAATGGAAAAATTTATTTAATTGCTCATAATGGTATACCATTTGATTTTGTATATTTAAGAACACTTGTTAAAAAATATTGTATAAAAAAAAATATGGTGCTAAAAGATATTACATTATTTTGTAATTATGATAATATTGTATTTATGGATAGTTTAGATATTGCTAGGTCATTTGTACCACATTTATATAGTTATTCGCAAAAAAATTTATGTAAAATATTTAATATTGTTCAAAATAATGCTCATAGAGCACTTGGAGATGTAGAAGATTTAGAAAAAGTATATTATACTATTGTCAATTATGGTATTGGTAAATTTAAATATGATAAAGATTTATTACAGTATCCACAGAAAATATTTGATCGTGTTTATGGTATTTAAGATCACTTTATGTTTAAAATATATAAAAGATAACTTTATTATAATTAATTATGGAATATCCAAATGTATCAATATTAATGCCTTCATATAATCGCAGAAAGTTTTTACCACTTATCACACATAATTTAATGAATATGGATTATGATAAAAGTAAACTGGAATGGTGTATATTTGATGATGGTGCAGAACCATTATTTACAGATGAAACATTAAAACAAACTAGAAAATTATTAAGTCCTCTTAAAATTGTATATAAATATGATAAGAAAAAACGTGATATTGGAGTTAAACGTAATATGTTGGTAAAAATAAGTAAACATAAGATATGTATTATGATGGATGATGATGATATTTATTTTAGTAGTTATATTAAACATAGTGTTGAAACATTAAAAAATAATAAAGTAGGATTAGTTGGTAGTAATCATATGCTTTTTATTTATCCAGAACATAATTATAAAATGAGTATGATAGAATGTCAAGCAAAGCGACAAATACATGAAGCTACTATGTGTTTTACAAAAAAATATTTTAATGGTATGCCAGGATTTGCAAAGTCATCTTTAGGAGAAGGTGCCAAAATGATTGATAATAATGAGAATAATACTGCTTATACTAATATTAAACGTAGTATGATATGTTTTTGTCATTCTGGTAATTCATTTAATAAAGAGCAGTTTTATAAATATAAAACTGATATTCGATTTAAAAATATGGATATAATAAATATTTTACAAGATATATGTGGTATAAAATACGATGTTGATAAACCTGATACTGACGATGAAGATAATAATGATATAGAAGAGAGTATTGAAGTTGAACAGAGTGTTGAAGTTGAACAGAGTGTTGAAGTTGAAACAAAAGATTAACTTACTAATTTACTCTATTTCCAGATAGTAATTTGAAATTATTTAAGGAAGAATTCAGTATTATAAAAAAGAATAGAGCAAAGAACATTATATACAATGAACAGTACACAGATGAACAAGTTTCTTGATGAGATTGTTGAAAAATTCAATGGTCAAGAATTTACCATTGATGATATCAAAAATCTGGATACATTTGCAGAACCAAAAAAGATTAAAAAGAAGAAGGATTCAAATGCTCCAAAAAGGGCATCTACCGCATGGATATTTTATACAAGTGAGACGCGTATTAAATTGCGCGATGAGAATCCAGACAAAAAAATGACTGAATTGACAACAATTATGAGTGAGATGTGGCGCAATCTTTCAGATGAAGATAAAGAACCATACAGAATCTTGGAAGGCAATGATCGTAAAAGATACAAACTGGAAAAAGAAGAATATGACAGCAATTCTGATACTAATTCTGACAGCAATTCTGACAGTGATACAAAAAAGAAAACAAAAGATCCTAATGCGCCTAAGAGAAACATTAACGCATACTTTCATTTTGGCAAAGTAATCAGAGCAAAAGATTCAGATGTAAAATATACTGCATCTGCTCTGAAAAAATTATGGGCGGAACTTGATGATAAATCAGAATATCAAGAACTTGCGAATGTAGATAAAGAACGTTATCTCAAAGAAAAGGAGGAATATGAAAATAAGTAATCAATAAAAAACAAATATGAAAATCAGTAATCAACAATCAATAAAATCAATAATAATAATATTTTTTATTATAATATATTGTATAATATAAGTATGTTAGAGTTTAAGTATGCTGTATTTTTATCTACATTTTTTGTGTTTTTATTAGAGGGATTATTTCATTATAATGTTGGTAAATCAGGATTAAAATCATTATGTTTGCCTAATAAATATGATTTTTGTAAAATCGTTTTAATCTTAGGATTTTTTTCTGTGTTAAATGCATATATATCAAAATATTTATTTGATTATGATAAAAATAAAATTACTTAAAGATATATTATTAATATATAATGTATAAGTATAATGTGTATAATATAAATGATCGTGTAGCTCAGTCGGTTAGAGCACCTGTCTTATGAGCAGGAGGTCACGGGTTCAAGCCCCGTCATGATCACCAAGCCTATCTAGCTCAGTTTGGTAGAGCGCAAGACTTTTAATCTTGTGGTCGTGGGTTCGAGTCCCACGGTAGGCATATTATTTTATTTTTATTTTATATCATATGCTTGGTTGGCCGAGTGGTTAAGGCGGCAGACTTAAGATCTGTTGGACATAGTCCGCGTGGGTTCGAACCCCACACCAAGCAAATTAATATTTTTTTGACTGATAATTATATCCGTGTGGCGCAACTGGATAGCGCGTTAGACTTCTAATCTAAAGGCTGCGGGTTCGAATCCCGCCATGGATAAATTTTTTCTTATGTTATTATTAACATATGTACATATTCCCGAGCGGTCAAAGGGGTTAGACTCAAGATCTAATGCAATATGCTTCGTGGGTTCGAATCCCACTATGTACAAACTCAACATAGCTCAGTTGGTAGAGCAAGGGACTGTAGTTCCCTGGGTCACTGGTTCAAGTCCGGTTGTTGAGAATTGTGGTCTTGTGGTGTAATGGTTAGCACTTTGGACTTTGAATCCAATGATCCGGGTTCAAATCCCGGCAAGACCTATAATTATTTTTTTAAACATAAATTAGGTACCATAGCTCAGTTGGTTAGAGCGAGCGGCTGTTAACCGCTAGGTCACAGGTTCGATCCCTGTTGGTACCGTTTTTTTGAATTTTACAATATTTCTAAATTGTAATAAAAAAATAAAAAATATATATATTGTTGATTTTGTTTGTATTCGTTTTTGTATTCATTTTTGTAGATTCTCAACATTTTCTAGATGTGTATTTTCACATTCACTATTATACCATTCTACT
>Ga0115562_1002550_pt1 | contig 12589 bp, 7 predicted proteins | sample COGITO_mtgs_1105_6_FD_87200 | JGI IMG/M metagenome (GOLD analysis project Ga0115562, IMG submission 87200) | Pelagic marine microbial communities from North Sea - COGITO_mtgs_110516 | ecosystem: Environmental > Aquatic > Marine > Epipelagic | place: Germany:Helgoland, sampling site Kabeltonne...
GAGCTTTGTTAGGAAGGGCGCAGCCAATCCTATGTCGTGTATTTTTGGAGAGTTTCTATTTTCAAAGCGGAGCTTTGTTAGGAAGGGCGCAGCCAATCCTATGTCGTGTATTATGAGTCGTAGGTTTACTTACGTTTCTGTATCGTTTTAATTTTCAGCTAGTAGCCCTTCAATAAATGTAACAATCAGGTAGTTAAGAGTAATTTTAGCTACTTTTTTTGTCTAGTTTTGTCTACAGAGGGCGATGGGGGGTGGTAGTTGGACTGCATTTTTATTTTTTTTATTGATTAATCAGATCTTTCAGATTCCATTCTTTTAAAAAGTCTTAATAATTCATCGCTTTGTAATTTTTCTATATTATCTAATATTCGCTTTTCATCGTTGAGGTTTTTATCACAGTTTTCGACGATTAAAGCCTGTAACATTGCTTTGTTTTCAATATTTGTTAATAGTATTTCAGAAAGCATTGTGTTAAGCTTTGCTGGTTGATTTTTAGTTAATTTATATAGATTAACTTTTAACGTTTTTGATTCCATTCTCTTTAAGTTTAGGGTTTATGTTTCTTACAATAAGTAAAATTATTTATTATAGATTATATAGCTGCTTTTTCCGATTCGAACTTTTGATTTATTCGATTAAATGGGTGGTATATACCATGACTTAAAATTCATATTTTGTAATTTTTAAGTGTTAAAATTTATAAACAAATCATGAAAAAAATTACTATACTATTTATTTTATTTTGTTCTTTTATTTTAAACGCACAAACAGTTATTAATGACGCTAACTTTCAACAAGCTGTAAATACTTGTTTGTCCACAAATCCAGTAGATGGCATGTGTAGTGAATCTGTATACGGAGCAATGCCATCTTGGGATGTAAGTGCTGTTATTGATATGTCCGATGCATTTAGAAATAAATTTGATTTCAATGGAGATATTAAGGATTGGAATGTAAGTAATGTTACAAATATGTACCGAATGTTTCAGGATGTATCTTCCTTTAACCAAGATATAAGAGATTGGGTTGTCAGAAATGTTCAAAATATGAGTGGTATGTTTCAGGATGCAACTTCCTTTAATCAAGATATAGGAGGTTGGGATGTCAGTAAAGTTACGAGTATGAGTAAAATTTTTATGGATGCAAAAGATTTTAACCAAGATATAGGTAATTGGATTGTCAGTGATGTTACTCAAATGGATCAGATGTTTAAGAATGCGATCTCCTTTAACCAAGACATAGGTAATTGGAATACAACTAAGGTTACAAATATGGGGGATATGTTTCGGGATGCAACTTCCTTTAACCAAGACGTCAGTAAATGGGATGTTAGTATGGTTACAAATATGCAGTTTATGTTTGATTCATCTGACCTTTCTTCAGACAACTATGATAAACTATTAACAGCGTGGTCACAATTAACACTAAAACAAGCTGTAGTATTCACTTTAGGAGCTGTTACTTATTGTAATGGCGCTGAATCCAGAGAAAGCATGATTACTACTTATGAATGGCGTATAACTGATGGAGGTCTGGATTGCTCAAATCTTGGAAATGAGGACGAACACTTATCTAATATTTCAATCTATCCAAATCCTACAAGAGATATATTATTTATTCAAGGATTATCAAATCCTTTAAAAGTTTCAATCTACAATGTATTAGGCAAATTAGTGCTAGCTGAAATTACTTCTAAAGATATTGATGTAAAACAATTATCAAAAGGAATCTACATTTTAAAAATTATTGACGAACAAAAAGAAACGGTTCGTAAGTTTATAAAGAATTAAGTTTTCTATTCATATCAAATAAAGAACCTCCCTTTTAAGGGAGGTTTTTTATTTGATATCATATCGATACTACTGACCAAATAATCCCATAAATTGGTTGAAAAGTTATCCCATAAAATGGCTTTGTAAATTACATTTGAATAAATTATTTTATTTAAATGTACAATACACTCATTCAAAGTATCGCCTTGTTTTTTCTTTCAACAGATATAAAGTCAAATATTCCTTTGAATTTGAATCCAAAAGCAATAATCAGAGATTCTTTTAGAGATCTTGTGGAACACATGATATTAATACGAAAAACCTTTTAAAAATCAGTATGTTTGAGCTTATAGTTGTGAATCAAATTAAATTTTAATGAAAATCAAATACTCAACTTTATTATTACTTTTTTGCTTAACAACTTTTCCGTTGTTATCACAAATCTCTAATTCTCAAAAAAATATTGTCATTTTTTTGATTGATGATTTACGCCCCATGCTAGCAAGCTATGGAAATTCATGGATTCAAACTCCTCATATTGATGCGTTGGCAAAGAAATCAGTTCAGTTCAATCGGGCCTATTGTAATGTGCCTGTTTGTGGTGCTTCTAGAGCCAGTATTTTGTCTGGAATTCGTCCTGCTCGAAACCGTTTTTTAAGTTACAATTCTCGGATAGATCAAGATGTTCCTGACGCTGTCGTAACGCTTCCTCAGTTGTTAAATCAGCATGGTTATAAAACAATTAGTAACGGAAAAGTTTCTCATCACACTTCAGATAGAGAAATGGATTGGGATGAAATTTGGAATCCTGAGGTGGCTACTTCATTTCGAGATTATGTAGATCCAAAAAATAAACTAGCTGATAAAAACTCATTGCCTGTTCCTCCTTTTGAGTCACCAATGGTTGATGATGTTGTTTATTTTGACGGCAAAATAGCTCAAAAAACAATTCGAGATATTGAAACTCAGAGTCGAACACCTGAGCCATTTTTTGTTGTTGCAGGGTTCAGGAAACCACACCTTCCGTTTAATGCTCCAAAAAAATATTGGAATTTATACGATCCTTCTAAAATCCCTTTTCCTTTAAATGATCAATTCCCAATTTCGGCACCTAAAGTAGCCTCCAAATGGTACGAACTTTCTTTTTATGATGGAATTCAAAAAGATACATCACCTTCATTAGAGATGAAAAGAAAACTTATCCATGGTTATGCAGCTTGTGTTTCATATGTAGATCAACAAGTTGGAGAAGTCATTGCTGCAATTGATAAACTTGGGTTGCGTGATGATACTGTGGTGATATTGATGAGTGATCACGGATATAGTTTATCGGAACACAATCGATGGTCTAAACATGCTTTGTTTGAGATTGAATTACAAATCCCACTTTTAATCAATGTTCCAAAAATCCCTGGAGGGGAAATTACGAATTCATTTGCTGAATTGGTAGATATCTTCCCCACGGTATGTGATGTATTACAAATACCTAAGCCGACACAGCTTCAAGGCAGTTCTTTAATGACTGCTCTCAAAACCCCATCGATTGTTCATAAAAAGTATGCTTTTTCAAGGTTTCATCGGGGAGAAACTTTAATTTCTGAACGCTATTCTTATTCTGAATGGAAAAATAAAGAAGGAATCATAACTGGCCGTATGCTTTATGATCATGATCATGACCCTGGCGAAACAACAAACCTATCTCAAAATAGAGAATATTCAAAATTAATAGACAGTCTTAGCAATCGAATTTCAGTAATGTCATCTCAGTATAAAACCTTTCAATAATGAAAAAAAATGTAAGGATATTACGAATCCTTTTTGGATTATTTTTTAAAGTAGTTATAGCTATTGGGCAAACCCAAGAACAGCAGCCTTTAAATGTGATTTGGATAAGTACCGAAGATATGGGGCCAATACTAAGCGCCTATGGCAACGAAGCCATAAAAACACCCAACATTGATCGGTTGGCAGCTGAGGGAGTAAAATATACAAATGCCTATGCTACTGTGGGAGTTTGTGCCCCTAGTCGATTTTCTATTATCACCGGAATGTATCCCGCACGCCTTGGTGCTCATAATATGCGAACCGGGAATCATAATAATTTCAAATGGCCTGAAAATGTGAATCATAAATCCAACAAAGGCATTTCAGATAAATTAGGAAAAAACATACCAGAATATGAAGTCGTTACACCTCCTTACGTTAAACCCTTTACAGAGTATCTTAGAGCTACAGGCTATTACTGTGTCAATGATAATAAATGTGATTATCAATTCAATGCGCCTTTCACGGCTTGGGATGATGTCTCTGTTGGGGGGTCCTACAAGAATGCTCCTAAAAGAGCCCCTTTTTTTTATGTGAAAAATTATTATACCACTCATGAATCCCGAATTTGGCTTCGAAAAAATAAACCCATGACGGTAAGTCCGTCTGAGGTGCCAATCCCTAATTATTTTCCCGATTTGCCTGTTGTAAGAAATGATATTGCACGAAAATATTCAAATATTGAGGCGATGGATAATGAAGTGGGGCAGTTAATGAGTCAGTTGGAAGCTGATGGGGTTTTAGAACATTCTATTATTTTTTTCTGGAGTGATCATGGAGGAAATCTTTTGAGACAAAAACGAGCAGTGGGTGATAGCGGTCTTCATGTACCGCTTTTAATTCGATACCCAGATGGGTATCGTGCCGGTGAAACGGATGAACGCATGGTTTCTCTGATGGATTTAGGGCCAACAGTGATGTCGCTTATAGGGATTCAGCCTCCTTCTCATCTCGATGGAAAAGCTTTTGCTGGTAAATACGAACAGTCGCCTCGTAAATTTATTTATGGATCTGCCGATCGATTTGATGAATCTATAGATATGCAACGTTCGGTACTAGACGGTCGATTTGTATATATTAAAAATTTTATGCCAGAGTTTCCCTTGATTTATAGGAATAAATATCGAGAGCAAATTCCGATGAACAAACATTTGATTGAATTGAATGAAGCTGGAAAACTAGATGGAGCTGCCGCTTATATTTTTATGAAAAAAAAACCAGTGGAAGAATTGTATGATCTTCAAGAGGACCCTTCGGAAGTCAATAATTTAGCGGATGACCCAGTTTATGAAAAAAAACTTATTCAGTTAAGGGAACAACTTCACAATTGGCAACGTTCAATTAACGATCGTGGTTTTGTCCCCGAAAGTGAAATTGTCAATGCATTTTGGCCCAATATGATTCAGCCAACAACTGCCGATGTAGTGATTCGTCACCAAAAGCTAAAAACTCACTTGAATTGTGAAACAAAGGGTGCCTCCATCGGATATCAAATAGGGGAAAACAGAGGTTCTAAAAAATGGCTATTATATACAAAACCAATACAAATAAAACCGAATGAAAAAATCAATGTAAGAGCTATTCGAATTGGCTATAGCGCTTCAAATATCACAACCAATTAGACGTGTAAAAAAATAGTTTTCATTCTTTTATTTAATCAATTGAGAATTTTGATTGTTTGCATCGAAATATTTTTGTGATTATGAAGTTTACTAGAATTAATAGACTATGAGCAATTTTTTAAATATTTTGACCGAAAAAAGAACTATAAAGTATGAATTTAATTACAATTTTGTCATCTAATTATTTAAAGATTATTGATGAAAAAAAATAATATTAGTCATCAGATTTTTGCACTCCTTTTGATTGTAAATTCTGTTATAAATGCACAATCAATTCAAGAGGACGCTAAACGAAAACAGCCCAACTTTTTATTTGTTTTAGTTGATGACCAACCTTTTGACGCATTGGGTATGAGTGGACGCTATCCGTTTTTAGAAACACCAAATATCGACCGATTGGCAAGGGAAGGAGCTAATGTAGAAAATTTCTTTGTAACACAATCTATCTGCTCTCCTTCTAGAGCTAGTTTCTTAACTGGAACGTATCCTCATATTCATGGTGCAAATCAAAATAATCGTCATGTAGATCCAAATTGGGATGAATTTGCTCCTTATTCTAGCCATTTACAAAAAGGAGGTTATGAAACTGCACATGTTGGAAAAATTCACATGGCACATTATAAAGGAAAAAAACATGTAAGGCCCGGTTTTGATTACTGGTTTAGTTTTATTGGTCAAGGGAAATATTTTAATCCTCCTGTCAATGAAAATGGGAAAGAATATAAAGAAAAAGGATACATTACAGATATTTTAACTGAAAAGGCAATTTCTTGGTTAAAAGAAAAACGAGATCCTAACAAACCTTTCAGTTTAAACCTATGGCATAAGGCTGTTCATCAACCTCATTTACCTGCACCTAGACATAAAGATTTATATGTAGGGAAGGAATTACCAGTTCCGCCATACGGTACACACAAAGAGACATTTAAAGGAAAACCTGAATGGCAGCGAAAAAAAACATATGGATTTGATTGGAAAAATAATCTACCGATTCCCTCTGAACTCCCAGAACAAGAATGGCCAATAAATTATGATAGAAATATGCAATTATTACGGTGTTTAATTGCCATTGATGAATCTCTTGGAAAGGTTTTAGCGACTTTGGAAGAAATGGGTGAATTAGAAAACACGGTGGTTATTTACAGCAGTGATAATGGTTATTTTATGGGAGAGCATACTTTTTTAGACAAACGCTTAGCCTATGAAAACTCTATGCGTGTTCCTATGCTTATTCGCTATCCCAAAATAATTAAAGAAAATACCGAAGTAAAAGAGCAATGTTTAAATATTGATATAGCTCCAACTATTCTTAACCTTGCAGGAATTGAAAAACCAGACTATATGCAAGGGGAATCTATGGTAAATTTACTAACAGGCAAGAAGGAGAAAAACTGGAGAGATTCCATACTGTTCGAATATTATGTTGATAGCTATTGGCCCTATGCAGGACCCAATCAAATTGCAGTTAGAACTGAAAATTACAAACTAGTAGATGCTTTTTTAGCGAATGATATTGATGAACTGTATGATCTTAAAGCAGATCCAGGTGAAATGAATAATTTAATAAATGACTCTGAATATGATCAAATTGAGAAGGAACTCAGAGAAGAAGCAATCAAATTAAAAAAGCAATACAAATACAATCCAAACAGAGACTGGTGGTTAAATAAAGTGATGAAATCAAATAAAAAAAAATCTAATTACCAATACTAAACAGGGGTTCGCTTTCTTTTTGAATTTGAAATTATGGTACATAATTTAAAAAGCGTATTTTCACATACATGAACACTTGTTATGAAAAAACTATTTTTTAAAGCGGTTCGTTTCGCACTGATTTTTTTTCCTCTACTAGTATTAGGACAACAAATAAAACATCTTGGTGTTTATGACGGTATTCGAAGTGGAGCTATAAGGGCTTTTGAAAAGGATACGTTGGGTTATATGTGGATCGGTACTTCACAAGGTTTAAATAGGTATTCTGGATTTAAATTTAAAAACTACAATCAATTTATAACCAATGGTGTTGTCGATATTATAAGCAAGGATGAAAATCTTCTTGTTTTAAGTTCAAAAGGAGAAATTTTTCATTATCAATATGAACAAGATGTTTTCATCAATATTTTAAATCGTAAAAATTTAAATTTTTTATGTTTTGAGTTAATTAATGACCACACTCTTGTGATTGGGCTTCAATATGGATTATTAATATATGATTTTAAATCTCAAAAATTAAGTAAAGTATTATATCCTAAAATTACTTTTAACAGAAAAATTCATGTTAAAAACAATAAAATATACGTCGCTTCTACAAAAGGAATCCACGTGTTTGATTATGATCAAAAAACCAATCGACTAATAAAACGGAATACATTTCTAAAAAATAACCAAATTCTTGATTTTGATTTTGACAACCAAAATCGCATTTGGGCCGGGACCTATAAGCGAGGTGTTTTTATTATTGAAAACGAAAATGTTCAAACTCCCCGAATTTATGGCCATCTGCTAAAGAAATTCACTGCGAGATCTATTGTTTTTGACAAGGAAAACAAGGCATTAATTGCGCTTGAGGGATTGGGCTTGTTTGTCATAAATTCAACACTCGAAATCGTTAATAAATATAGATACGACCCCGATAGTTTAAATTCGATTACTCAAAAAAGTATCTATGAAATATTTGTTGATGAATACAATATTTACTGGCTTGGATTGAGAGAAGTAGGGATTGACTTGATTTACCCTAAAGACAATGCTTTTACAAATATTTTTTACGTTCCCTTTAAGAAGAATAGTATTCACAATAATAATATACGTTCTGTTTATTATCAAGAAAATGGGAATATTTGGTTTGGTACAGAGAATGGAATCAGTAAACTTTCGCTAGATGGACAATGGATGAATTACAATGATGACCCAAACCTTTCAAATAAGGCAGTATTAACGATAAATAAGTATGGTAAAAAATTCGTTTTAGGGGTCTATGGTAATGGTCTGGTTCAATTTGATCCTAGGACAGGAAAAACAGATACCTTTTCTTTGTCAGAAACTGGTAAAAAATCGAAGTCAATTTTTGCAACCTATTTTGATAATAATGACATATGGATTGGAGGAATCGATGGTCCTGTAAAACATTTTAGGAACGGTACATTAGTCAATACCTATAAAACGGGGAATGCGAGGTCAATCATATCCGACAATAAAGATTTAATTTATGTAGGTTCAGCAAACGGATTGACCGAAATCAATAAGATTACACACAGCTCAAGAAAAATTAAAAGTGAATTTTTTAAAAATATTGATCAGATTTACTCTCTATATTTTGATAAGGAAAATAATTGCATATGGGTTGGAAATAATGTGGGACTTTTTCAATACAATCTGGATTCTAAAAAGTTCAAGTTATTAAATACAGCATTAAATTTTGAATCAGGAACGGTATTTTCTATTCAAAAAGTTTCCAATAATATATTGTGGCTTGGAACCTATTCAGGCTTGTGGAAGTTGAATATTAATAAGGGTAGTATTAGGAAATATGATAACACTGACGGTCTAACTATTGAAACCTTTGGTTTTGGTGCTTCTGCAAAGTCTATTAATGGCCAATTAGCCTTTGGTGGCTCGAGAGGAGCTACGATCTTCAGTCCTCAAAATATACCCGTAGAAAAAGAAAACCTTAAGATTTATGTTTCTGATTTTTTGGTCAATGGCATCGCACCGGACGCTACAATGCTTGCTAAAAACATAAATTATCTTGATAAAATAGAACTCAATTATAATCAAAATTCATTGAGTTTTGATTTTGAAACTCCAACAGTACAAGGATCCAAAAAACAAGTCTTTTCATGGCAACTCAAAGGCTATGACGAACACCCAATTATATCCAAAAATAGCACAAAGGCTGTGTATTCAAAATTACCTCCAGGAGCTTATTTTCTTGAATCAAAAGTCACAAATGCGGAGGGGGTATTGTCTCCGGAAATATTTACTATTGATATCATTATAAAAAAACCTTTCTGGTATAGTTATTGGGCATTTTTTGGATACGCATTCTTAACTTTTGCGTTTGGATATCTGTTTTTACTTGTTAGACGTTCAAAAGCTGATCAGAAATTTAATGAAAATAAAATTAAATTTTTTACCGAAGTAGCTCATGACATTAGAACTCCGGTTACTTTAATTCAGCTTTTAGTTTCTCAGCTTTCTGACAAAAGTAAGTTTAAAAATAGTATGGAACTTATTCACAGAAATACACAGAATTTAAATGAATATGTTACACAACTTTTGGATTTTCAAAAAGCAGATCGAGGCATGCTCAAATTGTCGGTGGGTAAAGTAGATTTAAAGAAAATTATACACAGAACTGTAGCTGAGGTGGAGCCGTTGCTTGAAAAAAAATCCATAGATATTTCAGTTTCCGTTCCAAAAATATATTTATGGTTTGATGAGAAGAAAATATCTCGAATTTTTTATAATTTAATATCAAATGCAATTAAATACAGTGATGATGGAGGGATAATTGAAATAAAGGCAACAGTGAATAAAAAACAGGTTACAATAGATTTTATTGACCATGGATTTGGGATTCCTGAAAAAGAGCAAAAATTAATTTTTTCAAGATTTACAAGGGGTACAAATATCAACAATAAAGAAATTTCAGGATCGGGTATTGGTTTGATGATCTCCAAAAAAATTGTTGAATTGCATGGAGGTCAAATCAATTTTAAAAGTAAAGTGAACATTGGATCTACTTTCACAGTGCTTCTTCAAAACGGAAGTGAGCATTACAACGAAAAAGATCTACTGATTGAGAATTCAGCTTCGAGTGAGTTAGAATCTGTCGTTAAAGGAACTATCATTTCAAAAAAACGAGTGTTGCTTGTTGAGGATAATGACGACTTAAGATCAACCATCAAAATTGAATTGCAAAAAAAACACGAAGTATTAGATGCGCCTAATGGCGAAGAAGCATTATTAATAGCATTGACAAAGAACCCTGATTTAATTATTACGGATGTTATGATGCCTGTGATGGGTGGTAAGGAATTGTGTAATGTCATAAAAACAAATTTTCAAACCAGTCACATTCCAATCATCATGATTTCTGCTTTGGGCGATATTGATGATAAGATTGAAGGTCTTGAAATTGGAGCTGATGCATATTTGGAAAAGCCTTTTAATATGAAAATATTGAATGCGATGGTTCAAAATCTTATTACTTCAAGACAATCCCTTTATCAAGTTCCTAATCTTAATTCTGGGCCTAAGACTACAACAACATCTCCAGACGAAAATTTCTTATCTGATGTTGTTAAGATCATAAAAAATAATATAACAAATAGTGATTTTACGATTGATTCAATTTCCCAAAAGACAGGCATCAGTAGGTCCAGTTTATTTCGAAAATTAAAAGGATTAACAAACATGTCTCCCGTCGATTTAGTGATAAGAATTAAACTGAATCACGCTTCGGAATTATTAAAAAACAATAAATCCAAAAGGATTAATGAAATTGCTTACGAATCTGGTTTTAATGATCCAAAATACTTCAGTACACTATTCAAAAAATTCTATGGTAAAACACCCAAAGAATATAGTGAGGAGGTTTAATTATTTGAATAGGTTTTATGTGGTTATCAAGTTAACTTGAGTTGACAGGCTTAATTGTATCAATTAATTAACTGTATTGGGTAATATTTAAACCACCAAGTTTCTTTTTTTTTAAATATTGCAGGTACATACATTCAAATAATATGAAATTAAAAATACTCTTAATAGTACTCTTTTTGCCATCGATAATCGTTGCACAAAATATGTTACTTAAAGGAAATATAGTTGAAGTAAAAACCGGTGAGCCACTCCCTGGAGCAACCATAATTATCAAAGGAACAAAAGAAGGTACATCGAGTAATTTTGATGGTGTTTTTGAAATTAGTACTAAAATTGGAGATACATTGGTCGTCTCGTTTTTGGGCATGATACCACAAGAAATTCTCGTGCTATCATCTCCTATTACTATAAAAATGGAAGACGACATTGATCAACTTAATGAGGTGCAAATTAGTGTTGGTTATTTTGATGTGAGTAAAAAAGATCTTTCGGGTTCTATTACTCAAATTGGTGCCGAAGAACTAGAAAAGAACAGGGTAAACTCTATTGAAAGCTTATTGCAAGGTCAGGCTGCAGGAGTTGTGATAAATGAGAGCTCAGAACCTGGAGGAGGTATTGGGGTTTCAATTAGAGGGGTGAATTCTATGCTTGGAGGGACACAACCTTTGTATGTTTTAGACGGTATTCCTGTTGATCAGATTTCTGATGCTCAGGGAAATGGTGGATCAGGAAATGCTAAAAGTTCTTTGGGTTTTATAAATCCAAATGATATTGAAAAAATTGAAATTCTCAAGGATGCAGCAGCGACCGCTATTTATGGAGCAAGAGGAGCTAATGGCGTGGTATTAATTACCACTAAAACAGCTGACAAAGGTCAGGGCGTTGACAAAATCTCTTTCAATTATGATACTTCAATAACAATGGTCAGAGAAAATATCGACGTTCTTGACGGGCCTGGTTTTGAAAAGTACTTGAACCAGCGACATGTCAATCAGTTATACCAAGATATTACCAATCCTAACCGATTAGGTGGTGCTTTTGACGGGAGTCAAGTTTTATCAGAGGAAAATTACCCTGAATTAGTAGGTTTTGAAATCCCTTATCCAACTTCTACAGGAGTCAATACAAATTGGCAAGACGAGACCTACCGAATTGCCTTTGCTAATTCTTACAATATCTCTTATAGAGGAGGTAATTTTAAAAGAAATTTATCGATTAGCTTGGGTCTTTTAGATCAAGAAGGGGTCATCATTAATTCAAATAATAAGAGAATTACTTATAATATGAATGCCAAAAGAAAGGCATTTAACGACAAAATTGATTTTTTTTCAAAAACAAATATTTCTTATAAAAAAGGAAATGCCTCTTCGGTAGGAAATGGAGAAATCTTTTCTCAAAGGGGCGTCGTTTCACAAGCCTTACAGTTTCAGCCTATTTTCTCATTACTTAGCACTGGAGAGGAAGATGATATCTATGCAGATTTAAATGAAGGAAATATAATCTCTAATCCTTACACGCTGGCCAAAGATGTGGTTGATAAAAAATCTTCAGTTACCATAAGACAAGCTTTTTCTTTGGTCAGTAAGTTAACGCCAAAACTTACAAGTACTGTTAAAGGGGCCTATAATTACCAAAGAAGTACAAGAGATAATTATTATCCAACCAATACAACAAGAGGGTCTAGAAACAACGGAGAGGCTTCTCAAGCCTCTGTTGAAAATATGAAACTGTATGCTGAGGCTAATCTTCGTTATAGAAACAAATTCA
>Ga0115562_1002559_pt1 | contig 12563 bp, 11 predicted proteins | sample COGITO_mtgs_1105_6_FD_87200 | JGI IMG/M metagenome (GOLD analysis project Ga0115562, IMG submission 87200) | Pelagic marine microbial communities from North Sea - COGITO_mtgs_110516 | ecosystem: Environmental > Aquatic > Marine > Epipelagic | place: Germany:Helgoland, sampling site Kabeltonne...
CACCACCCGAAAGCCTTCATCGATAAAGCGATCACATAAGTGAGACCCTAGAAATCCTGCAGCGCCGGTAATAAGTATCGTTTTGGGCATCTATGATTTAAATGATTTACAAATGTAAGAAAATATAATACTATGACCGATTTTAAATCCCTATTTAGGTTTAAAGAATTCTACCAGTTCTGTTAAAAAAATGAGCTAAAATATTCATATAATAATTAGTCACTTTACTAACAACACTGAAATAACGTGTTAAATTCTTCATCAAATCTGACCTGAATAATAATTATTTGTCGAATTTAAGTTGTCCTAATGTTGGGGAATTCCACAAGTGACATTAGAACTAGAAACATTAATATTGATGATAATGGAATGTAAAATAGGTTTCCACTTAAAACCGAAAGTATCAAAATAGTTACAAAAAAGACTTTTGCAACAGTACCTTTCACAATACTCTTATTTAGTAGATATAAAAAAACTATGTAAGATATTAGCCCTATAATTCCAAAAAATAAAATAATATCAAAAATTTGCATTTCTAATCGGACGACTTCCGTTTCCAATGCGCCAATTATAATATTAAAATTATCTCGGTTTATTTGACTAAACAACTCTATAGCATTATCTGTTCTAAATGAAAAAATTGCTGAAAGAAACCCATTAGACTCAAATATTTCAACAAATACAGGACTCAACAATAACCAAACTAATAAAGCCACGAATGTTACTAACAATATTAAGAAAGCTATTGCTTTAAAACGTTTCTTGAATTTATCGCTTGACATAACTAACAAACTTAATAATAGAAACTCTGCAAAATACACCCCTTTTAGTCCGGATAAGGCACAAAGCACTAAAAGCAATGCCAACATTTTTTTATCCCTATATGCCCAAAAAACAGTAGTGGCGCATAAATAAAAAAATGGAGTAAATCCTTGACTTAAAATGAATCCATTATATCCAAACCTTCCATCATATTGATAGGTTTGAAAAACTTTCACTTCAAATAAAATCCCAATTAAAATTAAAACAACATTTATACAAATAAGCCATTTGAAAAATTTATACAAATAAATAAATAACCCTTGATCTTTGTTTACGTATGTATAATGTAATAATGGGAAAACAATTAATGCAAAGATATATCGCAAATATTCAAAAAAATAGCGTTCAGAAAAATTGTTTTTAAACACATAAATAATTGATAACAAAACGATAATAACGGATAGCGCTTTTAAATTTTCTTGAACGTACTTAACATGTGATAGTATAAATATAATTGAATATATAAGAAAAATAGCTTTTAGAATTCTATTAAATTTTATGAAATCAATGTCATAGAATATTTCGATTTTGTCCATAAAATCAAAACCAAAACTAAGGATAAGAAACCCAAAAACAGCACCATGGTAATTAGTTAAAAAAGTTTTTATTTTATCCAAATCTAAGATTATTTTATTTTATTTAAAATATACTTTTCGTAAGATGAATTAATGATATCCCAACTAAAAAGTTCATTTATTTTTTTTATGTTAGCGGTCGCAAAAATTTCTTTGTTGGCAAATAAAATATCTTGATTTAAAATTTCTTTTATGTCATTTGAATTATCAAAATAATGTGCGTTGTCTTCTAATATACTTTTATTAAATATGTTATTGTTAGCAATAATTAATGTGTTTGAAGCCATCGCTTCTAATAAAGAGGGGTTGGTTCCCCCTACTGAATGACCGTGAAAGTAATACCTGGAAAAGAATCTTAAGTTATTAAGGTCTTCCTGATTATAGTTTGCACCTACAAACCGAATTCTGTTATCATTAATATATTTGTTTTGAAGTTTTTTACCAAAGTCATTTAACGTTCCGAAAATAATAAGGATATGAGAAGCGTTTGAGACATGATACCCCTCAGCTATGGTTTCGATATTGTTTTCTGGCTCTAAACGTGCGATTAGAATACAATAGTTGTTGTTTTTAACGTTATATTTTGAAAGTACTTTGTCATTTGGGGTGTTGAAAACAGTTGCTCCGTAAGCAATAAACTCTGATGGTTTATTGTACTTTTTATTAATATAATCTTGAATCCCTATAGAGTCAGAAATTAAAAAATCACTAGACTTTACAGCTAGTTTTTCTGCATACATAAGGAACTCCCGAACTAGAAACGAGTATTTTGAACGCTTCCATTCCATACCATCCATATTGGTGATAATGACAGAGTTTTTTGGAAGCAGCCAATTCCAAATTGAACTTGAAGTATAACCTAACTGTAAAATGACATCAAATTTTCTTTTTCTTGAATCTAAAATACAATTTAAATCATATATAAATTGTCCTGTTGTACCTATTTTATATTCTGGATCATAAGCGTGAATAATGTTAACTCCTTTAAACTTTTTATCTTGATATGGGTGATCATGAGAATTGTAAACATAAACTTCATGTTCATTTGAAGCGAGATATACTGAAAAGTATTCAGCAAATTGTTCAAACCCACCATGGTTATTTGGTATCCCTCTAGTTCCTAAAATTGCTATCTTCATTATTCCTGCCATATCCATTATTGATAAAAAAAATGCTCCAAAAAACAAAAAACACTATTCCTTTATTAACTGCTAAAATTGATTCAAAAAGAAATGCCCAAGATAGTAATATATAAAAAGATAACGCATAGTAATTGGTTCTATTGAGATTTATTAACTTAAAAATCATTCCAAGTAAATATAAAAGTCCAATTATTCCAATTGAAACTAGTGTATCTACATATTGGTTATGAGCATTGTAACCATAATAGCCAACTTTTTTGCCATTAATGGTTTTTGCCATGTTATGCTTTTCATAAACTGTATCTAAAAAAGTATGTTTATCTCCAGTGCCTTGGCCGAATATAAAGTTTAACGGGTTGGTTATAGACTCTAAAACCGCATATTTAACAAACATTAACCGTAATGTTAAACCATTAACTTTATTAAAATCAGTCATAGAGTCGTCCTTTAAAACAGTTAAACTATCAAAATTTGTTATTTTATTAAATCTATCTTTTACAGGATTGCTAAAAAGTAAAAACACAATTAGTAAACAAAAAGTCGTTCCTAAAAATACCTTTCGGTTAATTTGAGTTTTTCTATATATAACTACTATGCTTGCAAAAAAAGCAAAAACAATGATGCTTTTTGATGACAACAAAAAAAGAATAAAGACTAGAAAAACAATAATAGAGGAAAGTTTTCTGAAGTTTTTTTTATTTAATTTCTGCATTAGAATAATTAATGCCCAACATATATATATGGAAAAATATACGGCATGAAGATCAAATGGAGAACTAAGTGAATGATAAAAAAAAACACTTATATCTTCATTTGCTGTGTATTTGAAACTAGCAATTATTAAAAAAATAAAAGATACAGCCACAGCACCGAAAATAAATAACTTTATAAGTAGATTGTATTCTCCTTTACTTACTTTTTTCATTCTGTAGAAAAAAACAGGCATCACTAAAAAACTTAGATTGTACTCCAAAACTTTTAAACCATTTTCAAAATTACTGCTGAAGAATAAGCTAATTATTAAAATTAAATAATAAATAATAAATAATAAATCTTTTCTATTTGGTATTAAAAGTTTAAAGTTCTTATTTACAAATAAATCTAATATACCTAAAGAAATCGCTAGTATAATGGCAATCGAATTTATTTTCATGCTAAAAAACATCGTTATTGGAACCAAACATATCCCGTAAAATGAAAGCTTATTTAAGGATGTTTCATGTAATTTAATCATCTACTTTAGTTTTTGAAAGGGTTTTTAAATATGCCTCCTTAGTTTTTTTTGCTGTTATATCCCAAGTAAAGTTTTCTAAAATATAATTTTTTAAATTATCGTTATTTACTAATTCATAGGCTTTAGTAACTGCGTCTTTAATCGAGTTTAAATCTTCTGGATTGCAATATGTTGCAAAATCTTTAAAATACTCTTTAACATCTCCTTTATCCGTAACCACCAAATTACACCCTAAATAGCCTGCTTCTAATGAAGATAGCCCCGTTGTTTCAAACCAACTTGGCAAAACATGTACTTTTGCACGTTTATAATAGTCACTCAACTCATCTTGTTTTAAATGAGATATAAAACTTGTGTTTTTACCAGCAGCATTTTTACAACGCTCATAGTACGCTAAATTATTTGGAGACGGACTTCCAATTATAATTAACTTAAAATTTGTATCCGCAAGAGCTTTTATTAAGTTTAATTGGTTTTTTCTGCCTTCAATACGTGCCACACAAATCACAGTAGTTTTTTCTAGTTCAGTGGTTATTGTAGATGAAAATTTATTAATGTTTATGGCGTTAGGAATTACTTCATATTTACTTTCTATTCCATAATGCTCTACAAGCCTTTGATATTCACTCTCAGAATTTGGTAATAGACAAGCTGCCTTATTAATAGTTTTTCTTATACTTTTTTTGTGTCCATAAATAAGATAGCTATAATTCCCTATTTTTTCTCCATTTTTCAGGGCTCTTGCAATAACCTTTATGTATTCAATAAAATCTGACGAAGTCAGTTTACATAAAACCCCCAAAACTCCCTTTCTAACTTTTATTTCATACTCTGTATAATCTACAAATATGGTTGAAATAACAAATGGAATATTAATTTTTTTTAAATGACCTAAAATATCGTTTGGTCTTATAATATTAAAAAAATGAACTAAGTCGTAGCCATTAAAATTAATGTCTTCGTTAGATAGCATTATATCAACAACAACATCTATTTTTCTTAGATAATTGGCCGTTTCTTCTACCTGTACAGTATCACCACCTGGCGAGCTAAACAATGTAGCTCTACTTATCATTAATACTTTAATCATTATTTCTCATTTTTAGAAGCTTAGCTGGTACCCCGCCATAAACACCATTTTGCATATAAACCCCCTCTTTGACAACTGCTCCCGCAGCAATTATCACTCCATTTTCTATAATAACTCCATCTAAAATAGTCGCTTTAGAGCCTATCCAACAATCCTCTCCTATAATAATACCTTTCCTATTGACTCCTTGATCCTTTATTAACTGTTTAGTGTTTGAAAAATTATGATTCTCAGAATGAAGGCTCACAAAATTTCCAAATATTGTATTGTTGCCAATTTCAATACCTCCCGCGCAACCAAAAAAACCATGTGTACCTAAACCCACACCAGATCCTACTTTTATTCCTTTTCCTATGTCTTTATAAGTTCCAGAGCATATTATTGTTGTATCCATTCCTAATGAAGTATAATCCCCTAACATAAGACCATTTGAAGAAAGTGCATCTAAATAACAATTTCTTTCAATCAAAACCCCATTACCAACACTGATTTTTGAAACACATTTTAATACACATTTTTTCCCAACAAGAAAAACTTTACCTTTATGCAAAAGGTTCCAATAAAAAAATCCTCTGACAAGCATTAGAAGTTTTTCAAATGATAAATTAAATAAATATTTAAGAGGTATTTCTTGGTCAAAAATAAATTCCTTTTTCTTTATTTTAGTTATTGCTTTGTTTAAAAGGTTTCTAATCATTTTTGAGAAATTTGATACTTTGATATTTAATACTCTGTTTAATACTAGAAAATATTATAAACATCTGAGCTAGCCAAAATTTTAAAAGAGTTTCCTTTTTAAATATTTTAATAATAGCCTTTTTATGATTTCTAAAGCGAAGAAGTTTCATTTCTTTAGAATCTTCTGTAAAAACAGATAAATCATGTTTCATAACATAATCTAACACAAAAAAATATTCGTTGTTTTTTTCATATTGAATCATAAAATCTGTGTCCACACCATACAAATTTAAATCTTCATTAAAACAAGGGTGCTTGTCAAGCAAATAATTCATTCTTATTGCCATTCCGCTTGTAATAGCTAATTTGTTTAAAGACTTTATAATTCCATGTGTTTCATTTTCCCAGTGTCTTCCAGTTACTAAAAATCTATTTGCAGGGCTAAAAATTAAGTTTCCAGCTTTTACTATTGGCAAAAATAAATTTATGTTTTTATTTTCGTTTTGAGCAAATTTTAATTTTAAAAAAAAACCTTCATCTACCTCACTATCGTGGTCAAACAAAACTAAAGAGCCATATTGACTGTTATTTCTATAAATAGAATTATAAATCTTGGCTAAAGACACATTCTCGGGTGTATGTTTATATTCAAAATCACTAAAATTTTTAAGTATTTCTAATTCTTTAAGGTTTTGTGTGTTTGGACTATTATCCCATATGACTACTTTGGTGTTTATATTATTTAAATACTCCTTTATTAGTATTAGCGAATTGATAGTACTTGATTCACTGATTTTTAGTTTATATAAAACTACCGCTAATAAAATATTACTGTTTTCTAATTTCATAATTTTTGTATAGATAATAAAAAGCAATAAAATAAAAGAAACGAATAGGCGCAGAACCTATGTTATAGTGAAAAAACGAAATGTAAACAAATGCGGAAAAAGCACCTAATAAGCCAATTGCTAAAAAAGAATGTTCATTTAATATAGTTTGATGAAACCTATTCACAGATTTTAAAATATTTAAATGTAGTTTAAAATAAAATATAGAAAAAAGACCAAAGGCAAACATAGCGGAGATAATCATAGAATCATAATTTATAATGGCTCTATAGGAACCAAGTCCTAATCCGAAAAAATTAAAATCCTTAAACAATTCACTGTATTGCTTTAACCTACCTACAGAGGATGCATCGCCAAATTTAAATAAAATTAAACCAATAAAGGTTATCCCTACTAAAAACAAAGGTAATCCAATAATAACATAATTTTTAATTTTTGTTTTTCTATTAAAATAAATTATAAAAAATGTGATTATGAAGAAAATGAAGCCGGCCCTCACTTGAGCTAAGTATATCCCGAAAAAAGTAATAGCAAGCATTATTAATACATTAATTTTTCTTTTAGAATATAAATATTTACCCATTAAAACAGATCCAATAACTCCTAAAAATTGGGCGAAAATAATTGGACTAACAAAAAAGCTCGTAGCTCTTATGTTGCCATTTCTTATCACATTAAACCACCTTGGCAAAATGTGGTCGTCTCCAAAATAATCGTAAAACCATAACGTTTTTTTTAATATTGTACCTGCCTCAGATCGAAAATCCTTTGAAAGAAAAGTTAGTTGGTCTCCATTAAAAAACTTAAACAAAAGGTTTTGGTATAATGCAAATAATACTAGAATTAAGAGTGTTGTTTTAAGGAATTTATAAAAAAATGATATGTTTACATTTCTAAAACCATGGTTTAAATAAACCAAACAGGGTAATAAAATAGGTAGTAAATACATACGCCAAGAAAGAATGGTTTCTTTAAAAGGCATTCCATTAATTACCGATAAAATAATGCCATAAGCGGACAAGCCAATTAACATTAATAAAATGAAAAATATGTCTTTATTTATTTTACCTTTTCTTTTTAACAATAAAAACACAAGGAATAACGTGAGATACTCTTGCCACGCCTTCAAAATAAATGTGACTAATTCACTTGTATAATAACTTAAATTGATAAAAATAAAATCATGCAATATTATTAAAGAACAACATGTAACAAAAAATAAGGTTTTCTTTTCTTTGGTAAATGAATAAAGGAAAATAATATAAAAAAACAAGCCCACTAATAAAAATAACAGATCCAATTTAACCATTACCCAATATTTTTTTATAGTTATTAATGTTATAGCCTATAATATATTTAAGTTTTTCATCAACAAGCTCTTTTTTTACTTCAGAATTAAACAATTCCCTCAATCCTAAAGTATCATAAAATATATCATTCTGAATTCCTTCAGATAATTCAGAACTATCATCATGAAATCTAAATGCAATTAATCCTTTTAAGAACACTTCATAATATGCTGTAGTATAAACACATATAGAATAATTATATATATCCATAGATAATACTTCACTCATGGTTTTTTCGTTATTCAAAATAAAAAAGTTTTCGTCATCAATGTATTTATCAAAATCTGATGAATTTAATGATGGGTGTAGTTTTAAATAAAAACAATAGTCTTTATCGTTTTTTACAAAATCAATTAAAACGTTTAATAAATTTATGTTAGATTGATTTAATACCTTTCGCCCTAAAATTACAATACATTTATTGCCTTCTGATATATTTATATTTATTTCATTAGTCGGTCGGGGATACCCTGCTATCAATAACTGACTTTCCTTGATTCCGTAGCTAGAAAATTCTTTTTTCGTATAATCGCCCCAACATAAATGTTTATGTGCAATAAAATTTTTATAAAGCAACATATCTATTGGTTTACTTTTTTTGTAAATAAAATAAACGCCATGTTGTAATGAATATGTTTCTATTTGCTTTTTAGAAAAATAATATAAAAACATAGCCTCCCATGGATGTACACTACTAAATAAAACAGCATTTTTACATCGCTCTTTAGAAAACTCTACCGCTTCTAAAGCATCTATGTTATTTTTATAAAAGCATATTTTTGAAGCTAACAGTAGTTTATTAGACCAAGATAGTCCCCGTAGGTGTATTGTTGTTTTCAAAAAATTAAAAATGTTTGAAACGCTTAGGTTGACTTTAAGGGAGTTTTTATTAAAATCAAACAAACGACATTCTGATTCATCCAACTGTGCTACCACGTAGTCAACAATTTCTTTATAATCTTTTCTACCATGCTTTCCTAGAACAAAAAAACTATCACAATTACTTCCTAAATTTTTAAATGAAAATGACAAAAAAATCTTAAGTAATGATTTTAAAGAAAATTTTTCTCCTTTTAAAAGAATGAGCCCCACTTCTATCCCCAAAATCTTTTGAAGATTATAGCCTTTATAATCCGAATTAATTTGTTGGATTATAAAATCAAAATTATTTTCGATTAGATTACTTTCTTCTCCCATCTAAAAAAAATTGTACCTTATTCTTAATTTCGATATAGCTAAACATTTTAAATACTCTATTTGTTAAAAGTAATATAGTAACATAGAACGCAAATGAAATAGGAAATACAGCCACAGCAGGAAAATCGTTTTTAATAAAAACAAAATAATAAATTGGACTCGCTATTAAAAATGAAATTATTATTATAAAAACATATTCTTTTAAGGGAAAATAATCTAAAAACTTACATTTTAATGTTTTATTAATTAGATATAAAGGAAGAATAACTCCAACATATCCCGTAATTACTGTTGCATAAACAGCTCCTATCACGCCAAATTTAAGTATAAGAAAGTAATTTAATACAACGTTAACTACCAATGATATTAATGAAGTAAATAAAACCCAATTCTGTAAGCCAATGGCAGACATGGTTAAAGAAAATAATATAACGGTTGTAAAATACCTTAGGGTATAAATCTGAAATATTTCACCCGAGAAATAATATCTATCAGAATAAATTGCTGTTATTAATTCCTTACCAAAAACCAAACAAAAAGTAAAAATTGGAAGTAAAATAATTGACGTATAACGTGTTGCGTTTTTTAATTTATGTGCTATTTCTTTGAGTTTATTATCATACTTCAATTTCGAAAACACAGGGATCAATGTTGTCATTATTGATCCTGTAATAATTCCAATAAATGGTACAACAAAAGCCCCAACCTGATAATCTGCATAATCTTCAGGTGTTAGCATAAAAGAGATCATATACTTATCAATAAAAACATAAAATGTATTCAAAATTGTAATGCCTGTAACAGATATTATATAGATAAGTTCTTGTTTATTTATTAAAACATTATTGCCTAAAATAATGTATTTGCGAATAAACGTTAAGTAATACACCAACCTAATAGCCTCTATTACAGTTAATATTAATAATATTGAAGTAATCGTAGAAAATTCTTGGAAAATAAATACAAATACGATTAAAATAATATTTAATAAAAAAATTAGACTATTAATAAATAAGAGCTTTTGCTCTTTCTTTATTAAAACAAAAAAATTAATAAAATAAGAGCCTAATGATTTAAAAAATAAAAGTGATATAAATAGTAATATATTTGTATTTATAGCCGTATTCTTAAAAGAAAAAGATAAACTATCTTTAAAAAGATAAACTGTTAAGCTAATTCCAAAACAAACTAATAATAAAGATAAAAAGACTTTTTTTAACAAGTTAATTCTAGAAGTATGAGATTTGTACCTCCCGAAAAAATAGCTAAGTCCCATTGGGAATCCAGAAACAATAGAATAGCAGAAACTAGCAATCATTAATATTTGTTGGATCTTTCCAAACTTTTCTTTTTCTACAAGTATATAGGCCAAACCTACAGACAAAATCAAATTTGATAATGTATTTAAGAGATTTGATAAGGAAACTATTGCCGTTGCTTTTTTTAAGGACATTTAATGCGCTTTAAACCCTTTAAACTTATTAATATATAAACTAGGTTTCAATTTTTTTAATTCTTCATTATTATACCCATAAAAAGTAATATTATTTATATGAGCAGCTTCGTAATCGTTTACGGAGTCTCCAATTAAACAAGTGTTTTGTTTATGATAATTATGTTGCTCTAGCAATGTTTTAACTAATTGGTTTTTTGGAGTTGGAGAGCCATGAATAGATAAAAAACAGGAATCAATTCCAAGTTCTTTACATAAAAACCTAAGTTCCTTTTGATCTGAACCAGATACTATATGAAAATTATATTTTTTAAAATTTCCTTTAATAAAAGCTACCGTTTCTAAAATTAAATTATCAGGATTAGTTAATTCTTGTTTCATTAAAACTGAAAACGCTTCAGCGTATTCGAAAACTCTTTCTTCAGTAATCCTTTTTCCTAAAATATTTTCATAAAAATATCTAATTTTTACATATCTAGAGAGACCTCCGTTAACGCGATGATACTCTAAAAGTTTAGAAACCTGTGGCTCTGTGAAGTCTTTGAAAATTTCTTTAAAACCCCAATCTCTCACGGCCATAGAATCAAGAATCACACCATCAAAATCCCATAGTATCGTTTTAGTTTTTTGCTTCATTGTTCATATGTTTATAAATCATTTCTGCTAATTTAAAATCTTCAGGCCAATCGACATCTATGGACTCAAAGCCTTCAGTTACATATAAATTAGGTTTAATACCTATTCTGTCTTCATATTTTAAATAATTTTCTCTTGAATTAATAAAAAACCCACTATTTATCTCAAAAAGTTCTGGTAATGTTTGGGTACGTGGCCATTTTTCAACAGATCTGTTATAATTAATTGGTTTTTCTTTATCCCATAAAAATATTTGAATTTTATTGACTGTCATTAAGCTGTCATATTCATCAGCATTAAAGTATTGCTCAATTGCTTTTTCAAATGTAGAAACCGATATAAAAGGTGACGTTACGTGAGTCCATAAAATATGTTCATCTTTAATTACTGTAGGTACATAATTAATAATATCATCTGTGCTTGCTGAGGATGTTGCTAAGCGCTCTGGTCTTATGTCTATTACTATTTTTTCGTTTTTAAAAGATTTTGCAATATTTATTACCTCAGTGTCATTAGTAGATACCACTATGCTATCAATAGCGGGAACTTTTAGAAGTGTGTTAAGTTTTACTTTTAGTAAACCTCCTTTTATTCCTGCAAAATCTTTAGTGTTTTTTTGAGGAATACGTTCACTACCTAATCTACATGGAAGAAATATTGTCATTATAAAAAACTGTAAATTGATAAAACTTCTATATTCTTATATTTTGTAGGCGTAAAAGTTTTTACCTCAACTCCAGAAACATTAACGGCATCATCAATTACCTCTTGATTTTCATGGGCAATAACAAATTGATTTTGATTAATATTTATATCATACCCATCAAAACCTACTAAATAAATTTCTTTAGCGCCTAAATCTATAGCCGCCTGAATAGCCAATGCCATCGGTGAATCCGACGTTGCGTCTGTAAATGTAATAGCCCCTAATTCTTTAGATAGTTTTTGAATTTCGATAGGTATTGAAGTCCCCATAGGTCTTGGGTATGGTGGGTAAATACACGTTTGGTCAATCTTTGAAAAATCACCAATTTGCTTTAATAACTTATCACTTTCAAAACCTACTAAACCATAGTACTGATCACATTTTACATCTAAATATTCTAAAACATTACGAGTACCCGCATGTACTAAACATGCTTCAGTTTTTGTGTTTCCAAAAAACTTTTGAATAGCTTTTTTATGTGAAAGAGAAGACAAACCTCCTCCAAGAATTATTGCTTTTTTATACTTTTCAACTTTTTTTAAGACAGGTAATTTTAAATTATCCTTAATGTCTTGTTGTTGATTGTTAAGTGCGTTTATAATACTCCCTAAAGGATAACGGTTCATTCCTACCCATTCCATAACTTGTTTTTGAGGTAAAGACTTCGCCCCCGAAAACATATAAGGCAGGCTCGTTCCCCATTGATGAAATTTACGAAGCTCTTCAAATTCACTAACCACCTTGCTTAGTTCTCTATATTTAACAGGAAGTCCCTTTGCATTTTCTAAATATGTAAGTAGTAATTCTGTTTTTAAATTACCTGCACCTCTTCC
>Ga0115562_1002569_pt1 | contig 12544 bp, 5 predicted proteins | sample COGITO_mtgs_1105_6_FD_87200 | JGI IMG/M metagenome (GOLD analysis project Ga0115562, IMG submission 87200) | Pelagic marine microbial communities from North Sea - COGITO_mtgs_110516 | ecosystem: Environmental > Aquatic > Marine > Epipelagic | place: Germany:Helgoland, sampling site Kabeltonne...
ACCTTTCATGGTGACCCCGCAACGAGCCGTGCGGTAACCTGGCGCACAGATGATAGCATCAAAAATGCGGTTGCCCAAATCGCTGAGGCAACGGTGAATTCCAAGTTTACCGATCACTCCCGTAAGCTTGACGCCACCACCGAGCCCTTTGACCTTGGGATCCACAACAAGAACGCCCCCCTGACCGTCCATAACCACAGTGTTATTTTTCAAGACCTTAAGCCAGACACTCTCTATGTTTACCGTGTCGGTTCCGACGGTGAACATTGGTCGGAGTGGATACAGTTCCGCACCGCCAAAAATGGCTATGCCCCAACTCAATTTGTCTATTTTGGTGATGCACAAAACGGGGTCCTCTCGCATTGGTCACGGGTGATCAGAATGGCCTACCAAACCGCTCCTAATGCCTCCTTTGCGATCCACGCCGGTGACTTGATCAACTCTGCCCACCGCGACCTAGAATGGGCAGAATGGTTCAAGGCCGGCAGCTTTATACATAGCCAGTGGACTGCCATCCCCGCTGCGGGCAACCACGAGTATAGTGCCCAAGGTCTCGCCCTACAATGGCGCCCTCAATTCACCCTCCCAGTGGAGAAAAGCTTACCTGAGAAGCTGCACGAGACGGTCTACACCGTCGACTACCAAGACATACGCATCATCGTCTTGAACTCGAATAAGTCACAGCCAGAACAGACAAAATATCTCGAAGACCAGCTCAAAAACTGTACCGCTAAATGGAAGATCGTTACTTGCCACCACTCCATCTTTTCACCTGCCAAAGGGCGCAACTTCGCTTATGGCCTTAATACTTGGAAGCCCCTGTTAGACAAATATGGCGTCGATCTTGTGCTCAATGGCCATGACCACACCTATGCGCGCGGTCACGTCCCCGTCCGTAACGGCAAGCAAGATACCGATAACTTAGGCGCGGTCTATGTCACCTCTGTCAGTGGGCCGAAACAATACAATGGAAGTTCAGAGCAGCTGAAATCCTATGCAGATAAAGGTTATCGATCTGACAAAGTAGCTGAGCAAACCCAGTTCTTCCAAGTCATCACCATTGAGGACGATAATCTGGAGTATGTTGCCTACACAGTGCTAGGCGATGAGCACGACCGCTGTGTTATTACCAAAGATTTCAAAACCAATAAGAAAACATTGTCCAATTCAGCGCCATAAAGATGGCTGACCCACACCAAGCTTTTCCAAGAATACCCCAACCACACTCATGATTCTCGACTCTGCCAGCTCAGAACAACGCGCCCTCAAAACCGAATCTCTTAAACGTGATTTTGTTGTCGTCGGGGGAGGCCTCGCCGGAACCTGTGCTGCCATTGCCGCAGCTCGTCAGGGGCTCAAAACTGTCCTTGTTCAGGACCGCCCCGTGCTCGGTGGCAATGCGTCCAGTGAAGTGCGCCTCTGGATCCTTGGTGCCACCTCCCACATGGGCAACAACAACCGCTGGGCGCGTGAAGGTGGCCTAATGAATGAGATCATGGAGGAAAACCTCTACCGCAACCGCCAGGGCAACGCGCTCATCTTCGACACCATCTTGTTAGAAAAATGCCGGGCGGAGGAAAACCTTACCCTGTTGCTCAACACCGCTGTTTTTGATCTGGAGAAATCAGACCCTGACACCATTTCCGCGGTTCACGCCTTTTGTTCGCAGAACTCAACTCGCTACCACCTGAGTGCCCCCCGCTTCTGCGACGCCTCGGGTGATGGCATTGTCGGCTTCATGGCGGGAGCCGCCTTCCGCATGGGAGCCGAGTCTAGGGAGGAATTTGGCGAAGGCTTCGCACCAGACAGCTCATACGGCGAGCTGTTAGGTCACTCACTCTACTTCTACACCAAGGATGTTGGCACCCCCGTCAACTTCACCGCCCCTGACTGGGCGCTCAAGGACATCACCAAGATCCCGCGCTACCGTCAGTTCAACACCAACATGCAGGGATGCAACTTCTGGTGGATCGAGTACGGCGGACGCATGGACACCATCCATGAGACTGAGGAAATCAAATGGGAGCTCTGGAAAGTCGTTTACGGTGTCTGGGATCACATCAAGAACTCCGGCGAGTTTCCCGAGGCGGAAACCATGACCTTGGAGTGGGTCGGTCACATCCCCGGCAAGCGGGAAAGTCGACGCTTCGAGGGTGACTACATGATCAGGCAGCAGGACGTCATTGACCAAACCCATTTTGAAGACACCGTTGCCCACGGTGGCTGGGCGATTGACCTGCACCCTGCCGATGGGGTTTACTCAGAAAAACCCGGCTGCACCCAGTGGCACTCGAAGGGCACCTACGGCATCCCGTACCGCTGCTACTACAGCCAGAACATCAGCAACCTCTTCCTCGCCGGGCGCATCATCAGTGCCACCCACGTCGCCTTCGGCTCCACCCGCGTCATGGCAACTTGTGGCTCCGGCGGCCAGGCCATCGGAACAGCGGCCGCCCTATGTCAAAAACACGGCTGTGATCCACGTGAGCTCAGTAGCGGAGACAAGCTCACCGAGCTGCAAAGCGCATTACACCAGCAAGGCCAATTCCTTCCGCACACGCCGGATCGTGACAGCGAAGACCTCGCCAAAAGCGCGGAGATAACGGCAAGCTCCGAGCTTTCACTGGATCAACTTGCACCCTGTGATCAGTGGCGTCCCTTGGACGTATCCGCCGCCATGCTGTTACCACTCCAGCAAGGCTCTTGCCCGCAATTCACCCTGAAAGTGCAAGCCGGGCAAGCTACCACCCTGGAAGTCTCTCTGGTACGCTCCCAAAAAGACGGCAACTTCACCCCGGAGGAGACCATCACCAGCAGTCAATACGAGCTCCCTGCAGGGCAAAGTGAGCTGAGTATGAATCTCGAAACCGAGCTCGACCGCGCCGGCTATTACTTCCTCACCTTCTCCGAAAACCCGGACGTCTCTCTGCGCCTCAGTGAGCAACGCCTCACCGGAGTTCTCGCCACCTTTGCCAGCTTTAACAAGGCCGTGGCCACCACCAACAAGCAATCTCCTCCGGAAAACATCGGCGTCGAGCCCTTCGAGTTTTGGCTGCCCGAACGCCGCCCCAAAGGCCAAAATCTAGCTCTGCAGATCGAGCCTCCACTTGTATGCTTCAGCTCGGAAAACATCAGCAACGGCCCCGCCCGCCCCACCACCCAGCCTAACGCCTGGGTCTCAGACCCACAGGATCAACAACCCAGCCTCAGCCTCACTTGGGAACAAGCCGTCACCATCTCCCGTATCACCCTTGAGCTCGACCCTGACTGGGATCACCCGATGGAATCCGTGCTCATGACCCACCCAGAGGAAGTCTCTCCCTTCATGGTCAAAGACCTCGACCTTTGCGACGCCTCAGGTTCCACCCTCGCTGAAATCCGCGGCAACCACAGCGCCCATCTCAGTATCGAACTTCCCGAGCCTGTCAGCACCCATTCTCTCGAGTTGAAAGTTCTCAGCACACAGGGCGGGCCAGCATCCCTATTTCGTGTGCGCGTGCATTAACAGAAGGTCACGCTTAACAAAATCACCTAGCACGCACCCAGGTGCGGTACTTGAGCGGGGTTTTCCCCGTCTCTTTTTTGAAGGCACGGATCATGTACTCGTGAGATGCGTATCCCGCCCGCGCGGCTACATCAGTAATACTCATGTCCGTCTCCCGAAGCAGCTTTTTGACCAGCTGATTGCGCGTTGCCTGGATCTCGTGAGCAGGGCCATAACCCAGTGCTTGATTGAAACGCCGCTCCAGCGCGCGTCGTGACAAGCCTACCAAATCAGCAAGATCGGCAACTTGCAGAGAAGAATCTTGAATATTCTCACGGATATAATTGACCACCCCACTGACGTCCTGATCTTCGATTGCCAGAATATCGGTTGACTGCCGGGTGTGCACCTCATCCGCTGCCAGCAGCACATCTTCATCAGGTGCTGGCTTGCCCTCCATCATGGTATGCAAAATACGTGCCGCCTCGTAGCCGGCTTGCTCTGCTGGAGTTACAATGGCCGAGAGTGGCGGCGTGCAAATATCACAGAGTAGCTCATCCTCATCACCACCCAGTACGGCGACTTGCTCGGGCACAGCGATGCCAGCTTCAAGACAAGCGTTGAGCACACTCCGGCCACGTTCCGAGCCCCAGGTGAAAACCCCGACCGGTTTGGGCAGGCTTTCAAGCCAATGCACCAACGCTTCCCGAGTCTGCTGCCAAGATTTATTCTGCAAGCCTTTGTCCCGGCGGAATACTTCACAGGAAAATCCACCCTCGGCGGTTTCTTTCTCAAAAGCCGCACAATGACGCGCTACGTGGGCAATATTATCCGGGCCACAATAGGCCAGATGGCGAAAGCCCCGGCCGGCAAAGTGCCCGACTGCCAATTCAGCCGACGCCTGATAATCGCTGGTCACTATGGGGAAATCCACTCCCTTGAGCTCAATCCCGGAAACATTAACCACGGGCTTGCCTGAGGCCACTAGCTCGTCATGGAGCGTCTTACTACCGATACGCGCGATCACACCATCACCCTGCCAATCCTCCGGTAGGGACATCTGCTCCTCAATCCCCCGAGGCTCCACGGAGATCTTCCAGCCAGGCTGCTTGAGGGCGTAGTTGGCCACACCACGGATCACCCGACGGCCCCACCCCGTAGAGGTGTCTACTAATACCGCAATTCTCTTTGGCTCACTCAATATGTCGCAATAATGCAGTTTTTAAAACTTATGTCGAAAGGATAGTCACTCCTTCTGAGGAGGGCTAAAGGCACGATCTACCTGAATACTTAATCCCAGTGAGGAAGATCAACGGCATACACTTCTGCGCTTTATTTATGCACTTCTGCGACAGCGGCTAAATGCCCCGCACTTCATAGTCCACCATGGCATCCCAGCATCCGGTGGCGGCGGACGCAAAGAATCCGCTGGATACAAAAAAACCCCGCCGTGGCTCACAGCAGGGTTTTTTCAAGTTGAAGTGGAGAGCCGAAGCTATCAGCTACGCTTGCGGCGCAGCATCAGGGCAAGACCTCCGAGCCCTAAAAGAGCAGTTGAAGACGGCTCTGGCACTGCCGCAACTACTCCGTTCAAAGTTACGTTATCTATACGATGAATGTAAGCGTTGTTACTGGTAGTATCAGCCAAGTAAATTCGAAATTCAATTTCACCTCCTGACCATACGTAACTGTATGCACTGAGATCAACAGTGAGACTCGGTGACCCTCCAGGATACTGAAGTGAATTATCAGCCACAGTAGTTTGAATGAATTTATCTCCTAAAATATCACTAGCATCGACAAAACCGGTGAACGAGGAAAATACATATGCCTTGAGGTCTTTTACCCCAAATGGAGCAGCATTGTTGGTGTAACCATAATCAAGTGTAATCGAATCCAAATCCATGTAGTATCCTGAATCCGCGCCCATGGTCACTGAAAAATAATCATCGTTAGCAATGGCAGTCCCTACGCTTATGATTGTTGTACTTGTGGCACCCGCTTTCGCAAAGAGTGAATTACTAAATGAAGAACGGCCAGACCCAGAAATTCCTGCACCGGAAGTAACAGCTCCTGCCGTGATGTTCGCATCAGCAGTTGAGGCATTCAGGTCTGTATTAAAGTCATATTCTGCAATGACAGCGGCATGACTATGCGACATGGCAACACATGCTGCTGCGAGTGAGGCTATATATTGTATTTTTATTTTCATGGGTTTTTATTGTTAGTTTTTTACCAACTCGGCATGAGCTGTTTTAGTATTTTACACAGACAATCCAAAAAAAGGGCTGAACTTATGCGTAAAATTGCTGCACTCTTGCGCCACCGGCAAACTCCCCCTCCTGCACAGCCCTCCTTGGCAATCTTGGCGGCTTGGCGTCCTGGCGTGCAAAAAAGGATCTCAGGCCAAGACGCCATCCGCCGGAGGCGGACGCTAAGAATCCGCGGTGGGCAGAAATCCTCCTCCAGATTTCTGATCTTGCGGAGAGCGTGATACACGCACTGCGTGTGCGTTGGCCTCAATCCGCCGCAAGAACAAATCCAAATCTCCGGCGCGTTGAGGCCAACGCGCCCTACCATTCCATGCATCAACCGCCGCAGCGCGGCCAATTTCACTATTCAACATTCACTATTCACTATTCCGCCGGAGGCGGACCACTGTCGCAAAAGTTCAATTATTAATCGTAATAGTGCTGTGATTTTTTCGTTCAGCACACGTATAGTCAGTGTGCTCCACATGAAGATCATCACAACAACCCGCATCACATTCTGCTTGCTCATCACACTCATCGCCACTCTCACGCCAAGTGCCGAGGCCGATGAGATCAATCACGCTGACAAGGCAAGTGTCACCGCCAGTAGTCAGCGTGAGGGCGCTGCTGTGGACCTCACCGTGGATGGGCTGGTGGCAGACAATTCCCGCTGGCTCGCCGCTGAGGGTGACCAGAAGCCGTGGATCGAACTCGCTTTCGCCCAGCCACAGAAAGTCGGCATGATCGATGTGTTCTCCGGCTACAAAACAGGCGACAGCCTGCAGGGTTTTGACATCTCTTTGGAAGTCAAAGGCAGCTGGGAGCAGAGCGACAGCTGGAAAATCCGCAACAATACCCAGACTGCCAAGCGCGTCTACATCGACCGTGTGGATGTTTCAAAAATCCGCCTCGCTCTGACCAAAGCCGGCCCTGGTCGCATCCGGGAGATTGCCGTCTACGACAACAAAGAAGCCCTCGGCCTCCTCGATTTCGGGGAGTCCGGCCAGGTCGAGCAGGCCTTTGCCATCGACCTCCGCCAGCACCAGATCGGCCTCAATCAGATCGGCTATCTCACCCTCCGCCCCAAGCGCTTCACCGCACCCCTCTCGGCAGACGGCACCAAGTTCACCATTCATCATAAAGATAAGATCGTCTACAAGGGAGAGATTGAGAACGGCATCGGTGACTTCACCGGCTTTCAGCCTGCGGACTCAGACAGCCCTTACACGATCACCCTGAGTGGCGGGGACTTAGAGGAAAACACCAGCCATCCCTTCCTCATCCGCAAAAACCTCGCCCAGGAACACTACTGGCAAACCGCCACCGATTTCCTCAATGACGTGCGCTCGGTCACCGGCACCCACCCCAGTGCCTACGGCGGCTGCTCATTTCGGGATGGCACCTACTACGATGCCATCGTGCCAGCTCTGGTGCAGTTCTACCTGGCAGACCAGGCCTTCATTGACGCCATGCCTCGCCAGATCGACTGGCAGGAAGAAAAAAAGCGCGTGATGGCTCCCGACTTCCCCTTCGACGCCAACAACCCCTGCTCCGGAGGCGTCTTGGAAGCGACCCGGAACTACTACCAGCTCGACCCTCCCAACGCAGAAGCTCCCGATGTGGTCAAACTCATCCACTGGGGGGCGGGGTATATTTTGATGAAACCCAATGGTCGTGACCCCAGCTCACAGGATGGCAAAGCATCTCGCATTGAGCCCCAAACAGTCGAACAAATCGCCTACGTGCTCTGGGCCTGGCCAGCCCTCAAGCAATGGCTGCCGCAATCCTTCTACGACCGTTGCCGCGACTTCTGTTTTGAGAACTGGGCAAGCTCGAGAAACGACCAAGGAGACAGCTCGCTGAACATCAGCAAACACTGGAGCGCGGCAACTTACATGACTACCGAGTCCTTTGCCCAGAGCATGCACAACCCCGGTAACATGCATCCCTTCAAGGGCCGCCACGCTCCGGGCCACTCGATCGTGCCCAACCTCATCATGCACGAGATCGCCAAACAGGAAGGCAGGGACGATGCCGAAATCTACCTCGATGCCGCCATCAAGCAAACCGAGTGGATCATCAAAAACCTCGACTGGAACGACCCACGCACGACCAAAGGCCATCGCCTTAGTGAGCACCGCACCATTCCCAACCTCGTCTGGATGCTACAGAAATACCCCGACCTCGCTCCCGCTGGCCTGAAAGAAAAAATCACCGAGTGGGCAAAAATCGCCGTCAGCCGCTCACACAACCTCTGGGACTTCCGCAAGTACAGTGACGACATGTGGACCATCCCCGGCATGAACGAGGCCGGCAACTCGCTCGGTCTCCCAGCCATTGCCCTCGCTGCCTCATGGGTGGTTGATGACCCGAAGCTCAAGGCCGAACTCGAACGTATCGCCATCTCATCCATCGACCACCTCTTCGGCCGCAACCCGATGCTCGCCGCATCCACCCCACACCCCAAGCAAGGCTTCCCTGAAATCGAGCGCGGCTGGCCGAAGCTCTACAAGTACGACGTCTGCGCCCGCCTGGAAACCGTACGCGGCAACCTCGCCACCCTGCCGGGTTCTGAGATGTATCCCTTCTCCCCGGGCCAAAAATTCCGCCACCTCGAGGGCTGGGCCAACTACGGAGCGGCCTGGTGCATCTCGCTCGCTTACCTGCAATGGGACAAGCAAGGCACCACCCCAGACTTCAAGTAATGCCTTCAATCAACTCAAAGATAGACATCCTGCACATCCCCACCTACGGGCTGGGAGCGCCCGAGAAGAACCCCGTGTTCTTTGAAAAACGCGTCTATCAGGGATCGTCTGGCAAGGTCTACCCTGTGCCTTTTATCGACAAGGTCGATCAGGATAGCCCTCCCGAACCCGTCTCATACCAGGCCGCGCATCTGGAAAACGAGTTCGTACGTCTGGTGATGCTACCGGAAATTGGCGGCCGCATTTTCCTCGGCCAGGACAAGCTGAATGACGACTACGATTTCTTCTACCGTCAGGATGTCATCAAGCCAGCACTCGTCGGTCTGGCCGGGCCATGGATTTCCGGAGGGGTCGAGTTCAACTGGCCTCAGCACCATCGACCGGGCACCTACATGCCCTGTGATGTGCATTTGGCAGAGGAAAAAGATGGCTCCCACACTGTTTGGCTCTCCGAGCACGACCCGCTCAACCGCATGAAGGGCATGCACGGCATCCGCCTGCGCCCTGAGAGTTGTCTGGTGGAACTCAAGGCCCGCCTCTATAACCGCACCCCCTTCACACAAACGTTCCTCTGGTGGGCAAATGTAGCCGTCAAGGTGCATGAGCAGTACCAGAGTTTTTTCCCGCCGGATGTGCATTACGTGGCTGACCACGCCGTGCGGGCGCAAAGCTCCTTTCCTATCGCTAAAAATGACTACTACGGTGTCGACTACGCCGTGCGGGAGGGTGCCAATGACCTGAGCTGGTACAAAAACATCCCAGTGCCGACCAGCTACATGGTCTGTGATACGCGCTTCGATTTTTTTGGCGGCTATGACCACGAGGCACAGGGAGGCTTCATCCACGTCGCCAACCGTCACATTGCTCCCGGCAAAAAACAATGGACCTGGGGAGACCATGCCTTCGGACACAGTTGGGACCGTGAACTGACGGATGAGAATGGCCCTTACATCGAGCTGATGGCGGGCGTCTACACCGATAACCAGCCGGACTTCTCCTACCTGCTTCCCTACGAGACCAAAACCTTCAGCCAGTACTGGTGGCCGTATCAAAAAATCGGCCCAGTACAGAATGCAACCAAGGAGGCCGCTGTGCGACTAGTACACAATGAGGAAGACGAAGACGGCAGCCTCGATCTCGGCGCTGTGGTTTCCCGGAAGTATGACAACGCCCGCATCATCCTGCGCGAGGGCGAGAGCATCCTCATTGACGAGCGCTTTGACCTCTCTCCCGACACCCCGTGGCAAAAGCAGAACTTTCCCTACCAAGGAGATCAAATCCAGTCACTGCTGCTGACTGTGGAAAGCGACGCCAAGGTCCTACTCGTCTCCTACCAGCCCGTCGATGTGGATGCCCTTGAGCGGCAGCGCGAGCTGGCCACCGAGCCACCCATGCCTGAGGAGCTGGATAACATTGAGGAACTCTACCTGACCGCAGAACATCTCGAACAATACCGCCACCCCACCCGCTACCCAGAGCTCTACTGGGAGGAGGTTCTCCGCCGTGATCCGCATGACGCACGTACTAATATCGCCTACGGACGCAAGAAACTAGCGCGTGGATTATTGGCAGAAGCGCAGAGCCATTTCCAGACCGCGATCAAGCGCCTTACCCACCGTCACCCGAATCCTTACACCGGTGAGGGGCACTACTATCTGGGCCTTTGCCTACGCTATAAAGGACAGCACACAGAGGCTTATGCCGCCTTCTACAAAGCAACCTGGAACTGCGAATGGCGTGCCGCTGCTTATTACGAGCTCGCCACACTCGACTGCATCAAGGGTGATTATGAGGCCGCCATCGATCACTGCGAGACATCCCTCGATACCAATCGCCAGAACAACAAAGTGCTCGTCATCAAAGCACTCGCCCTGCAAAAACTTGGGTGCGGTGAACAGGCCGCCGAAGTGCTGCAAACCCTGCTGGCAAACGATCCACTTGACCACTGGGCACGCTACGCTTCAGGGGACCTCGACGGTTTCCTCAGCAAGAGCCGCAATGACGCGCAAACCATACTCGACCTCGTTTACGATTTCGCGGACGCCGGCTTCAGGCAGGAAGCGATCAACCTCCTGAAACTTCATCACGCAAACGAGGTCAGCCCGGTGCAAGTTCCCAATCCGCTCGAAAGGTCACAGCTCACCCATTATGCTCTCGCGTGGCTGCAAGACGATGAGGACATGTTAGATCGCGCTAGAGCCCTCGCACCAGATTACTTTTTCCCCTCCCGTCTGCACGACCAGCTCGTGCTTGAGTGGGCACTCCGCCAGGAAGGTCATGGCGACAACGCCGCCTATGGACTGGGCAATTATTTCTATCACCTCCAGAGACACGAAGAAGCCATCACATTATGGGAGCAAGTCACCCCCTTTGCCACCGTGTGCCGCAACCTTGGCATCGCATACTGGAACGTGCGCCGTGATGGCCCCGCTGCCAGGAATGCCTATGAACAAGCGATCAGCATCGACCCGGTCGATGCGCGTATCTTTGCCGAGTATGATCAACTCCGGGCCAAGCTGGGAGACTCTGCAGAAGATCGACTCGCATCACTGCTTGCCCATCCGGACCTCGTTAACCAGCGGGATGATGCATCCATTGCCTTGGCCGAACTCTACAACCAGACAGGTGCCCCGGAACAAGCCCTACAACTCCTGCAAGAGCGGTCCTTCCATCCCTGGGAAGGCGGTGAGGGAAAAGTACTGCGCCAATACACCACCGCGCACATACTACTGGGCCAACACGCACTCGAGGCAAACGATGCACATCTCGCTCTGGAGCACTTCGGAAAGGCCATGAGCCCGCCTGAGAACCTTGGAGAAGCCTACCACCTGCTCCAGGCCAAGGCTGACGTCAGCTACTGGACTGGCATGGCACTCAAGGCACTGGGGCGTAGCCCTGAGGCCGACGCCGCCTTCCAGGCCAGTACGCATGAGGCAGGGGACTTCCAGGCCATGGCCGTTACCGAGCACTCAGAACTTTCTTACTACCGGGGTCTTTCACTCATTGAACTTGGAAGGCACGATGACGCGGCCATCTTGTTTGAGGATTTGAAATCCTTTGCTCAAAAAGAGCTTACAACCCCCGCCAAAATCGACTACTTTGCCACCTCGCTGCCACTGCTGCTTGTCTTTGAAGATGATCTGGATCAAGCCAAACAAAACCATGCCCGGAACCTGATCGAACTAGCAGAGCAAGGCTTGCAGCAAACTCGATAGATCCCCTCCCCCAATACACATGGACGTTGTAACGATGATTATGAAAAACCACACACCACTCTTTCTCCTCTGCCTGGCGCTGCTCAGCCCGGGCTGTGGCAAAACAAACCAACAAGAAGAGGGCGCCACCTCATCGGCAGACAAGCAACAACCCGCTTCGTTGAAAATCGCCTTCGGCTCCTGTGGCAATCCGCAGCGGCCTTTGCCGATTTTTGATCATGTCCTCGAGCATCAGCCGGACCTGTTTATTTTCCTGGGCGACAACATCTACGGCGACACCAACGACATGGATCTTCTCAGGAAGAAGTATCAAGTCTTAGCCAAGCAGCCATCCTTTCAAAAACTCAAAGAACGTGCAGAGATTCTCGCCACTTGGGACGATCATGACTACGGCAGAAATGACGCGGGCAGCGAATACCCGCACAAAGAAGCATCCAAGCAAATCTTCCTCGAATTTTTTGAGGAACCCAAAGACTCGCCACGCTACCAACACGCCGGTATTTACCATTCTATCTACCACAAAGTCGGGGATAAAACCGTTCAGATCATTCTCTTGGATGGGCGGAGTTTTCGAGACTCGATCCCAAGGAATCCCCAACGGGGAAAAGACAAACACTCTTTCTACCCCCTCGACTACTTGCCCACCAAGGATACCAGCAAGACCCTGCTCGGCGAGGAACAGTGGGCCTGGCTCGAGCAAGAACTTCTCAAGCCTGCCGACTGCCGTATCATTGCTAGTGGCACACAATTTGGCATCGAATACAACGGCTACGAAGCCTGGGCAAACTACCCACACGAGCAGGAACGCTTCATCCAGCTGATCAAAACAACACAGGCTAACAACCTTCTTTTCATAAGCGGGGACATTCACTACGCGGAGGTGTCCAA
>Ga0115562_1002582_pt1 | contig 12491 bp, 12 predicted proteins | sample COGITO_mtgs_1105_6_FD_87200 | JGI IMG/M metagenome (GOLD analysis project Ga0115562, IMG submission 87200) | Pelagic marine microbial communities from North Sea - COGITO_mtgs_110516 | ecosystem: Environmental > Aquatic > Marine > Epipelagic | place: Germany:Helgoland, sampling site Kabeltonne...
AAGGTTAGGCAGATAGCCATTGCCGGCTAGGATCACAAAACGCGCCTTCACGCGGCCTTTGTTTGTCGCCACGATCGCGGGATCGCCCTTGTCGATGCGGTGGACTTCTGACCGCTCAAAGATCCGCGCCCCTGCTTCCACTGCCAGTCGCGCCAGTCCCAGCACGTACCGCAGCGGGTGAATGTGCCCCGCGCCCATATCCAGCAACCCGCCGTGGAAGTGCGGGGACTTAACCAGCGTGCTCATTTCGTCTGGTCCGCAAACGCGGGCTTGCTCATAGCCGTAGTCATTCGCCAGCAAATCGACTTCGGCTTGATCCTCTGCCGTTTCTTTCGCGGTGTAGGTGCCGTGCATGACGCCAGGTGTATAGCGCGCTTCGGGGATATGATTGGCGCAGAGGTCTCGCAGGTCTGCTTTTGCCTCTTCGGCCAGATCCCAAAGCGCCTTCGCCGGACCGGCGCCCAGCTTCTTGGTCAGGGTCGTTTGCGTATAGTCATAGCCGCTGCAAACCTGCCCACCGTTGCGCCCCGACGCGCCAAAGCCTGCGCGGTGGGCATCCAATACGACCACCTCAAACCCTTCGGACGCCAAATGTCGCGCGGCTGAAAGACCCGTGTATCCGGCACCAATGATGCAGACATCTGCCTGCACCTCGCCTTTGAGTGGGGGGCGTTCGGATGGAATGTCGGTCGATGCGACATACCAGCTATCGGGATACTCACCCCGTCGGTCGTTGCGGTAAAGCGGGTTCATTCTCAGGCCTAGGCCACAATGCGTTCTTTGAAAAAGCGTGCGATCTGGGCTGCAATACGTGGGTTATCGACAGGTTTGTCGAGGTTGGCATGTGCTTGCGCCAACATGTCGTCAGGTACGACACCTTTGCCCCGAAATTCAACAAGTCCGCCCATAAACTGCGCACCATATTCGGGATGCGGTTGGGTCGTGAAGATACGATTGCCATAAACGAGGGCTGCGTTTTGGCAAAAATCATTTGTGGCGTAGACAGTTGCATCTGCTGGCAGTTCCGTCACCTGATCCTGATGCCACGCATTCAGAGCCAAAGCTTCACCATTCCAGTCATATGTCGTCCGTCCAGCAGCCCAACCGCCTGCAAATTTTTCGACTTTGCCACCCAGAGCCTGCGCGATAATTTGATGGCCAAAGCAAATCCCAACCAGTGGAATGTCGGCGGCGTAAATATCGCGGATCAACGTTTCTAGAAGGGGAATGAACGGAAGGTCCTCATAGGCTCCGTGTTTGGATCCGGTGATGATCCAACCATCGCATGCGTTGATTGATGCAGGAAACTCCATGTCTACGACGTTATAGGTCTCAAATGTGAAACCATTCCCGTCGAGCATACGCTCAAATTGAACAAAGATGTCGCCTGTGGTGGGCATCAGAGCCTCATGCGCGTGGCCGGTTTGCAGGATGCCGATTTTCATCGTTCTCTCATTCGTTGGTTTGTGTTGAGCAGAAATTTACACCAGGTCGAGATAATGGTCGATCTGTTCTTCAGGCGTCATCTCTGCAAAATGGAACATCTCTTGCCGTTTGGTGCGGATCAGGTTGTCGACCAGTTGCGGGTCAAAAATGCGGCGCGCCAGCTTGCTTTGCTCAAAGGCATCAATTGCGTCTCCCCATGTGCTCGAAACTTGCGGTAGGTTTTGGTCATATGAGTTGCCGGTGATCGGTGCGGGCGGCGTCATACCATCCTCAATCCCGATCAGCGCCGATCCAAGCACGGCCGCAAGGAACAGGTAAGGATTTACATCGCCACCTGCCAGCCGATGTTCGATGCGCCGGGCTGCAAAGCTGCCGCCAGGAACGCGCACTGACGCGGTGCGGTTGTCATAGGCCCAGCAGATGCTGGTGGGCGCGTGTTGGCCGGGAACAAGCCGTTCATAGCTGTTGCCGTGAGGCGCAAAGATCAGCGCCAAGTCAGGCATACCTGCGAGACAACCCGCGATGGCGTTTTGCAGCAAGGGCGTGCCTTCGAATGTGTCATTGGCAAACGCGTTGTTCCCATCTGCGTCAAGAATAGAGAAATGGGTGTGCAGCCCGTTGCCTGCATAATCTTCATAAGGTTTGGCCATAAAGCTGGCCGCCATGCCGTGATTACGGGCCAATCCACGCACGAGCATTTTGAAAAGCCATGCATCGTCTGCCGCTTTCAGAGCATCTGGCACATGTTCAAGGTTCACCTCGAATTGGCCGATGCCACCCTCGGAAATTGCTGCTTCGGCGGGAATATTCATCGCGTCGCAGGCGTCGTAAAGCTCATTGAAGAATTCGTCGAATGCATCAAGGGCGCGCAGCGAAAGGATCTCAGCCCCGGCACGCCGTTTGCCGGAACGAGGTGATTTTGGGGTCTGGATTTCTTTGCCACTATCGTCGACCAGATAAAACTCCATCTCGGTCGCGGCGACGGGGGTCAAACCGAGTTCCTTGTAGCGGTCCAACACCCGCGCAAGGGCATGGCGGGGGTCACCCATGAAAGGCGTCCCATCCTCATGGAACGCCCAAAGCGGTAAAATCGCAGAAGGTGCGCGTAGCCATGGCATTGGTACATAGCCACGTTCGGTTGGCAGCAGCAGACCGTCGGCATCACCAGTTTCAAACACCAGTGGGCTGTCGTCGATGTCTTCGCCCCAGATATCAAGATTGAGGACCGAGAGGGGGAATCTGGTGCCGTCCTTTTCCAGCTTTTCAGCAAAACGACGCGGCACGCGTTTACCGCGTGCTTGCCCGTTGAGGTCAGCCGCACCGCAGCGCAGGTTGCGAATTTCGGGGTGATCGTCTAGCCAGCTCATCGGATAATCTGTGGCCTCACTTTGATTTTCTTGCGCACGTCCTGTGGCAGGTGCCGGTTCAACCGATTGTTCACAAAGCCAAAGATGCTAATCACGATCAGAGTAAGGATGATGAAATAGCCCGCAAGGATCGGGTAGGGGACAAACGGGTTAAATGTCTTGTCCGCGAAGTACGTGGCGTAATAAAGTGCATCGCCTCGCTGCTGGGTTGCGGGAAAGCCCGAGAAAAACACCAGCGTCGTCGCGTGGAACAGAAAGATCGCCTCGTTCGTATAGGCAGGCCACGCCAGCCGCAGCATTGTGGGCCAGATCACCCGACGAAAACGGGCCCAGCCTGACAGGCCATAGGCGTCGGCGGCTTCTGTATCACCTTTGGGGATGGACTGAAGTGCGCCGTAGAAAATCTCGCCAGAATAGGCGGCGGTGTTCAGGAACAGCACCACCAAGGCACCTGCCCAAGCGGAAGTAAGCGGATTGAAGAAGCTGCTGACATCTTTGAGGCTGAGGAAAACGAAATAGGCGAAGAAGAACTGAATAAAGAGCGGCGAGCCACGAAACAGAAAAATAAACCACTCAGCTGGTTTGCGGAACCATGGATTACGTGCCGCTTTGCCCATTGCAACAGCGGTCGCCAGGAAGAAGCCAGAGCACAGGGCGACTATGCCGAAATAGATGTTCCAGATCATGCCGGAACCAATCAGCGTGAACTGCTGGCAAAGCGTGAAATCGGTGCGGGGCAAAAGGCGCTCGCCAATGCCTTGGCTGCGCAATGCATAGTCCGCGATCGTTTCCCAACAACTCATGCCGCAGCCCTCCGCTGGGCTTCGCCAGCTGCGGTTGCTTGGCCGTGGGTCAATTTAGCCATGATCTTTTCCATCACGAATTCGGACACTTTCGTGAAGCACAGGTAGAACACCAAAAGTGCCGCGAAATACCACATGCGCCAGTCATCATGCGGATATTCGGTGAACTGCGGTTGTTTGGCCCCGCCCAATTCACGCGCCCAATAGACGATGTCTTCGACGCCTAGCAAGAACAACAGCGGTGTCGCTTTGATTAGCACCATCCATAGGTTCGACAGGCCGGGTAGGGCATAGACCCACATTTGTGGGACCAAGACCCGCCAAAACGTCTGGCGGCGGCTCATGCCGTAAGCTTCGGCCGTTTCAAGCTGGCCCCTGGGGACGGCCCGCATTGCGCCAAACAATACGTTTGCGGCAAATGCGCCAAAGACGATGGCAAAGGTAAGGACCGCGAGCATGAAGCCGTAAGTTTCATGCACCCATTGCGGTGCATTGCCCAAAGGAAGCTTGGCGGCAGTACAAACGATGAAGTCATTGCCCTGGCGGACAGGTTCTTCCCAATCGGGGCATTTGATCTTGTGGCGTATGTATTCAAAGCCCTGATCCAGCGCGATCACGAAGAAAAGGAAGAATGCAATGTCAGGGATGCCGCGCACGACCGCGATATAGGTTTTGCCAATCCAGCGCAGCGGCGCCACTTGGCTCCGCGCCGCAGATGCGCCCGCAAATCCGAAGGCCAGTGCAGTCGGTGCCGTGATCGCCAGTAAGAGCAGGACCGTACCCACCGCCCAATACATCGACATATGCTTACCTGTTGTCAGGTAGCAGCTTATCCATTGAAAGCCTTCCAATGTGGATGGGTCGGTACAGAAACTGAACATAATCGCCTTGTTGCGTTAGCCATGTAATCCGTCCAACAATTACAGTTGCGTGTCAACGCGTTGCTGTCAAATAAAGGGCGCAATCGTGGAGCGGCGTCAGGTGGGAATGTCAAAAATGGTACAAACAGTCATTGTCGTCGGTGCAGGGATCATCGGTGCTGCGACCGCTTTTCAATTCAGCAGGGCAGGCCAGAACGTTCGAATCGTAAATGCAGGCCGTGCTGATGCCACAGGTGCCGCCTTTGGCTGGATCAACGCGAGCTTCTTTTTGAATAACGATCACCACCAATTGCGCGCCGCAGGTATTGCGGCGTGGCACCGGGTGTTGGCTGATTTACCAGTCCCAGTAGACTGGCAGGGGTGCTTGTGCTGGGACATGGACGCGCCACAGATGGAGGCAACTTTTGCGCAGCTGCAGGCGTTGGACTATCCGGTTGAGATGCTAACCAGATCGCAAGTGCTTGCGCGTGAGCCTGCTTTAAAGGGCATTCCGGAACAAGCGTTGTTCTTTCCCAATGAGGGCGCGGCATCTTCGGCTGAGATTGCGCAGCACTTCTTGCGGGCGGCCCAAGCGCTGGGCGCAAAGCTGATCAGCAATGTCTATGTCTCCGGCCTGAAAACGAAGAATGGGCGGGTGATCGGGATAGAGACACAGCAGGGGGATATGCTGTCTGATCAGGTGATCGTCGCTGCGGGAACCGGCACAACGGCGATCGCGCAAAGTATCGACTGCAATGTGCCACTTGTCTCGCGTCCGGCATACATTTTGCGGACGACACCTCAGGGAAGGCTGCTGAACCATATCCTTGCCACACCAGATGGCGAAATCAGGCAAGAGCCATCAGGCCAAATTCTGATGCCTGTCGCCGTCAGCCACCAAAGCGATACGGCCGAAGAATTGGTGCAAACTCCGACCGACGCCGCTGATGCGGCGATCGCGCGATTGCGTGACATTTGTGGCGGTTTGGAGAATTGCGATTGGTCCGAAGTGATCCGCGCAGAACGGCCTGTGCCTAAAGATGGTTTGCCGATTGTTGGGCCTATTGCAGAGGGTGCCTATGTCGCAGTGCTGCATTCCGGGATCACGCTGGGGCCGATTATTGCAGAATTGATCGGCAAAGACATCACTGGGCGGCTGGATAACGCAGATGCCTCCATGCTGGCACCCTATCGGCCTGACCGTTTCATAGGTCGCTGAACGAAAAAGGGCCGCCATTTCTGGCAGCCCTCAAACTTTGGTGGAATTGGCGGCTTAGAACTGCTCGCCAACGCCCCATTTTGCGATCAGCTCATTGAGTGTGCCGTCTGCTTTCATGGAAACGATTGCCGCGTTCAACTTGTCACGCAGCTCGCCATCGCTTTCACGCAGACCAAGGCCTACACCGCCGCCGATCAGCTCGTCTTGATCAAGAAGCATAACTTCGGCATCAGATTCAGCGATTGGTGCTAGGAATGACTTGTCGGCCAGAACCGCATCAGCTTCGCCGGATTTCACAGCAGCAACGGTTTCGTCAGGTGTTGCGAACTCCAGCAACGTAGCCGCTGTGCCGGCAACGAAAGCTGCCTGGATGGTGCCGGTCTGCGCAGCCACAACGCCATTTGCGATGTCGGCGTCTGCAGACAATGCAAGGTATGCGGATGGATCAGGCTGTGTGTAGGCTTCAGAGAAGTCGATGACTTCGTCGCGCTCGTCCGTGATGGACATGCCTGCGATGATCACGTCGTAGTTGCCGGATACGAGGTTAGGGATAATGCTGTCCCACTCGTTTGTGACCCACTCGCAAGTCAGCTCGGCACGTGCGCAGATTTCGTCGCCCACTTCACGCTCAAAGCCGTCGACTTCGCCGTCGTCGTTGAGGAAGTTATATGGAGGGTAGGCGCCCTCTGTGCCCAAACGCACGACGGAGTGCGCATCAGCGAATGTCATGGAACCAGCCACGGCGAGTGCGACCGTTGTAAGGATAAGGTTTTTCATCAGATTTCTCCCGAGTTGATGAAGTTTAGGCGACCGTAGCAGAGAGAAACCCCTGCAAACGTTCGGTCTTGGGTTTGCCGAAGAGTTGGGCTGGTGGGCCTTGCTCTTCGATTTTTCCTTGGTGCAAAAAGACGACATGGTCGCTGACATCAGCGGCCAAGCGCATGTCGTGGGTGACAATGATCATGGTGCGCCCTTCAGCGGCCAGATCTTTGATGACTTTCACGACTTCTTGCTCAAGTTCAGGGTCCAAGGCGCTTGTCGGCTCGTCAAAGAGCAACGCCTTGGGTTCCATACAGAGCGCGCGCGCAATGGCGGCGCGTTGTTGTTGCCCGCCAGATAGCTGGGCGGGATAAGCATCGCATTTGTCGCCGATGCCAACCTTGTCGAGATACTTGCGGGCTGCGGCCTCAACCTCGGCCTTGTCGCGCTTCAGGACAGTCACCGGCGCTTCCATGACGTTTTGCAAGATGGTCATATGCGCCCAAAGGTTGAACTGCTGAAATACCATCGACAAGTTCGTGCGGATGCGGATCATCTGCGCGTGATCACCTGGGTGACGGTTCAGGCCAGTGCCCTTCCAGCTCACGGGCTCACCGCAAAAGATGACATCGCCTTGTTGGCTGTCTTCCAAAAGGTTGGCACAGCGCAAAAGTGTCGATTTGCCAGAGCCGGACGATCCAATCAGCGAAACGACATGCCCTGCGGGTGCGACGATATCTACGCCTTTGAGAACCTCAAGGTCACCATAAGCTTTGTGTAAGTTACGAATTTCGATAACGGGGGCAGCGTTTGTCACGTTTGGCAGCTTTTCGTTGTTTCGATGCAGAGTAGTGCCGATTTTGTTGGCTTTTGCAACGCAAAGCGGCGCAATGACCTAGCGTCAGGCGGGAATTGCCGCTTGCTTTGGCGGGAATGGCAAGTCGTAGGCGGTTTCAGGCAAGGCAACGATGGCTTTCAAACCAAGGAGGGATGCATGTTCCGCCGGTAAAGCGGAAATTGCCCCGACAATGGCATCATAGTAAGGCGTAGGATTCTGGCCTTTACGAGTGATGAAAGACATGCTGGGTGTTGCTGCCGTGTGTCCGATCACTTTCAGTTTGGCCGTCTGTCGGTTCTCTGCCTGTTCGATCCACCACGTATGGGCATCAATGGCTGCAATATCGGCGCGCCCTTCCGCAATCGCATCAATGCTAGCCCGGTGACTGCCGGTCTTGGCGATCCCTTCGAATTGAAAGCCATGTGCCTGCGCCCAAAGTTGCGGCGCGCCAAAGCCGGACTGCGAAAGCGGTTCGTTAAAGGCAAAACGCTGCGTTGCCATGTCTTGGGGTGCCTTCGCGTTGCTGTCTTTTCTGACGACGAACACGCTGCGGTAGTAACCAGGCGGGCAGCCTTCCAAACCATAATCGGCAGCACCAATGACTGTCACTTTGTCACGAAAAGCCGCGCGGTAAGGCAAATTGCAGATTTGCCCCAAAACTAAACTTGGATGCGCCCAGCCTTCCATATGGTCCGTTTCGTGGTCCAACTGGTTTGGTGCCGCAAGTTCCCGCTCATGCAAGCCGTCTCGGATCAATGCCCACAATGCATCATGCGCCGCCCGGTTCGCGGGGCGGGCATACATCGGCAGGCTGGCTATCATCCAGCCGAGACCTTGAGCCTTGCGCGGTGGCTGTCCTGATCTGTCACGCCCAGCAAAGACGCGGTCATCCGCATCATGCTGTCTTCCTCATCGTCGCGGATGCCGTCAGCCAGTACAACGGACCAAAGCGCCTCAATCACGCCGACGCGGTTGTCGTATGAAACGGTGTCTTTGATCGCGCGGGTAAAGCGCACGGTGTCAGGGGCTTCGGCCTCCAACGCTTCGCATTCAGCACGTAGCGCTGCGGCATCTGGCGCTGACAAATCATAGCGCTTCATCAGCGTCTGATCGATTTGTGCGATTTCACTGGCAGCATAGTCACCGTCGGTGCGCGCAATACGTACCAAGAGGGCGCCAAGAGCCAAGCGGCAATCAGTGTCAGGTAAAGTGGCAGGGTCGGGGGCGGTCAAACGCCGAATGAGATCTTGAAACATAAAAGCCTACATAAGGTGGGAAAGTCTATCTTGAAAGAGGGCAGAGAGCTGCGCCGCTTCTTCGGTGAATCCATAAGGCGCGTTGACAACAAAAAGGCCGGAGCCAACCATGCGGTGGCCGGGCCTGGCAGGCGGGAAACTGACCTCATGGGTGACAGCGTCCGGTAAAGCAGCTTGCAGTTCACGGATCATCGGTATGTGCGGGGCGTCTGTCAGGATCGGATACCACAGCATAATAACGCCGACGCCCCATTTGCGATGCAGCTTGGCGATGGTTTGGGGGATCGTCTGATAATCTGATTTCACCTCAAAGGATGGGTCAATCAGTAACAGACCGCGACGGGGTTCCGGGGGGCAAAGCGACATCGCCATCTCCCATCCGTCTTTTTGGCGATAGATACCACCGTAGGGGCCCATGTTCTCTTTCAGGGCCGCAAATTCCTGCGGGTGCAGTTCTGACAGGTGGACCGTATCGATGTTGCGCAGACTTTCAGCGGCAATCAACGGAGAGCCGGGATAGGCGCTGGCGCCGTGTTTGGATTGAATGCGGCTGAGGACCTGAGCGTAGGGATGATCGGTGGCGAAAGCGTCTTTCACAAGAGCGATTCCCTTGGCAGCCTCACCCGTTTTGAGGGCCGCCTCGTCCTGCAAATCATAGAGGCCGCGCCCGGCATGCGTTTCGAGGTAGGTCAGCGGCTTGTCTTTCCGGGTCATGTAGGCCAACGCCCATGCCAACATGCTGTGCTTGTGTACATCAGCCAGATTTCCGGCGTGATATATATGTTGGTATGACAACATGAAGAGACTTTCCCTATGTAGGACGGACGGCTTACAAGATCGATTGACCAATGTCTATTTTGTTACTTCACAAGTTGGGTTCGAGATGTTTAAAGATAATTCGATATCGAACAAGATTCTATGACTTGCCGATAAATGAAGACTAAAATTTCAAGTTGGTGCTTCCAACTCGTCAATGAAGGCGCATAACTGGCGCAATAAAAGGAATGAAAATGATCACACGGGTAATCGCCGCTTTCTGCCTTGTCGCGGCACCTGCCGCGGCGCTGGCGCAAGACGAAAAAAATGGCATTGAGTTTAGATTTGGATTTGGACCAGCCTCGGCGCCGGGGTATTTCGGTGACGATGACACCGAAGCTGGCGTAGGCTTCGCAGTTGAACTCGAGCGATTGCGGCTTGGTCCAATTGCTACCGATGGGACGCCCAGCTACGGGTTTGGTTTCAACCCTTCAATCCGCTACATTGCCGAGCGTGACGCGGATGATTTCAGCGAACTTGATGGGCTGGATGATATTGATGCCTCTCTCGAGTTGGGTGGCACACTGGAATTTACAGATCCAAACTACGAAGTATTCCTAAGTGTGCGCTACGGTGTGATCGGTCACGAAGCCTTTGTAACCGAGATTGGTGCTGATTTGATTTACCGCCCAACCGACCAGCTGACTGTCAAAGCGGGTCCAAGAGTTTTGTTCGGTGACGACAGCTACTCCGAAACCTACTTTGGCGTCTCGTCGGACGAGAGTTCAGCTAGCGGGATTGACGCCTTTGATCCAAGCGCGGGGTTGGTGAGTGCCGGTGCCATCGTCGAAGCAACCTATGCCCTGAATGATGATTGGGAAGTCATCGGCACAGTGGAGTACGCACAGTTTCAGGATGACGCAGCAGACAGTCCAATCACGGATTCTGATGAGCAAATAGGCGCCAGTCTCGTGTTGACGCGGCGGTTTACGCTAGGGTTCTAATCAATCCGCGGGCACATATTGTCGGAATCTTGAAGCCAAATCCTGAGTAAGGATTTGGCTTCACTTTTCTTGGCAGACGTCGATCTAGACTAAACGCGAGGTTTCTACGGCAGCCCGCACAAAGTCCGCAAACAGCGGATGCGGGGCGAAGGGCTTTGACTTGAGCTCTGGGTGGAATTGCACGCCGATAAACCACGGGTGATCTTTCCACTCTACAATCTCGGGCAACTTGCCGTCTGGTGACATCCCGGAGAACTGCAAGCCTACTTTTTCAAGCGCTTCGCGGTATTTGATATCGACCTCATAACGGTGGCGGTGGCGCTCTTCGATCGTCGTTGCGCCATAAACCCCCGCCACTTTGGACCCTTCGGTCAGCGTGGCGTTATAGGCGCCCAGGCGCATCGTGCCGCCCTTATCGTCATCTGCCTTGCGCGCGACTTTGTGGTTGCCCTGCACCCATTCTTTGAGGTGGTAAACGACGGGTTCGAAACGCTTCTTGCCCGCTTCATGATCAAACTCTTCAGAGCCAGCTTTGGCCATGCCTGCCACGTTGCGGGCGGCTTCAATCACGGCCATTTGCATACCTAAGCAGATGCCAAGATAGGGAATGTTCTTTTCGCGCGCGTATTGGGCGGCTTTGATCTTGCCTTCAGTGCCGCGTTCTCCAAAACCGCCCGGCACCAGAATTGCGTGAAAACCTTCGAGGTAGGGCGTGGCGTCTTCATTGTCGAAAAGCTCTGCATCGACCCATTCGATTTTGACTTTCACACGGTTGGCCATGCCGCCATGTGTGAGCGCCTCGGCAATCGACTTATAGGCATCCTCTAGCTGGGTGTATTTGCCAACGATGGCGACTTTCACCTTACCTTCGGGGTTGTGAATCCGGTCGTAGACATCGTGCCACATGTCCAGCTTGGGCTGCGGGGCAGGGGAAATATCAAAGGCATCCAAAACCGCTTGGTCCAAACCCTGCTCGTGATAGGCCAAAGGGGCCTCATAGATGGATTTCAGATCATAGGCTGCCACGACGCATTGCTTGCGCACGTTGCAGAACAGGGCGATTTTCTCGCGCTCTTTTTCCGGAATAGGGTGTTCGGAACGGCATACAAGAATATCAGGCGCGATCCCGATGGATTGCAATTCCTTGACAGAGTGCTGTGTTGGTTTCGTTTTCAATTCACCCGATGCTGCCAGATAGGGCAACAAGGTGAGGTGCATAAAGATGCACTGACCGCGAGGCTTGTCGTGCGCAAATTGACGGATGGCTTCAAAGAATGGCAGGCCTTCGATGTCGCCGACAGTACCGCCGATTTCACACAGCATGAAATCAACTTCATCTTCGCCGATTTTTAAGAACTCTTTGATCTCATTGGTGACATGCGGGACGACCTGAATGGTCTTGCCCAGATAATCGCCACGCCGCTCTTTCTCCAAAACGGTTGAATAGATGCGACCGGAACTGACGGAATCGGTGTTGCGCGCAGGCACGCCGGTGAAGCGTTCATAGTGGCCAAGGTCGAGGTCGGTTTCCGCGCCATCGTCGGTCACGAACACTTCGCCATGCTCAAAGGGCGACATCGTGCCGGGGTCAACGTTCAAATAGGGGTCGAGCTTGCGCAGCCGCACCGAATAACCGCGCGCCTGAAGCAACGCGCCCAGTGCAGCAGATGCGAGGCCCTTCCCAAGAGAGGACACAACGCCGCCGGTGATAAATATGAAACGCGCCATTGGCAGGAGACCCCCGTGAAAAATTCCAAAAACTGTGGGAAAGCGTACCCGAAAATACGCATCATCACGGGATTTGACGTGTAGTGGATTCGGGCGTGATTTGCAACCACTCACCCAACATCATGTTGCCCTGCGTCGCAGCAAGGCAACTGCTAGTGTTTATTCGCCTGCTGGCAGTAGTGGATCATCACTGCCCAGTGAAGGAGGCAGAAGGCTATCGCCCAAGTCTGGGACTTCAACGCCGTTGCTTGCTGGCAGCTCGCCCAGACGATCCGCAACCGAGGACCCAGCCGAATTGCTTGCTGCAATCAAAGTCAGTGCAATGGATGTGCAGATGAACGCAGCCGCCAAAGCCCAAGTGAACTTGCTCATCGCTGTTGGCGCAGGGCGTGAGCCCGTCGCACCGCCGCCGCCGCCCATGCCAAGGCCACCACCCTCAGAGCGCTGCAAGAGCA
>Ga0115562_1002607_pt1 | contig 12420 bp, 13 predicted proteins | sample COGITO_mtgs_1105_6_FD_87200 | JGI IMG/M metagenome (GOLD analysis project Ga0115562, IMG submission 87200) | Pelagic marine microbial communities from North Sea - COGITO_mtgs_110516 | ecosystem: Environmental > Aquatic > Marine > Epipelagic | place: Germany:Helgoland, sampling site Kabeltonne...
AAGGACAAGGAACACGCTCATGTCGCGCCGTTGCGAACTGACTGGAAAAGGCCCAATGTCTGGCAACAATGTCAGCCATGCCAAGAACCGTACCCGCCGCCGCTTTCTGCCAAACCTGCAAGATGTCACATTGATGTCTGACGCGCTGGGCCGGTCGTTCAAATTCAAGATCTCCAACGCTGCATTGCGCACCGTTGATCACCGTGGTGGTCTGGACGCGTTCATGGCGAAAGCCAAAGAAGCAGAGCTTTCCGCAGACGCGCTGAAAGTGAAGAAAGAGATTGCCAAGGCAACGGCTGCTTAAATAGCGCCCTTTCGCAAGATGAATTGAACCCGGCAGCTTTAGTTGCCGGGTTTTTCTTTTGTGTTAACTGGAATGAACAGCTGCCTATTTACCGGCTGTTGCCGTAAAAACGAATGTCTCTGGATCGAAAACCAGCCCAGCCGCACCCAATCGCAGAAAGCTCCGCACCAAATGGGTGTGGCGTGCTTTGCGAGAGTATTTGCGCACAGGTATCAATTTCTTATCACCAAGCCCGTCAATCAAAGCAAATCGGATACCGCCGTTGGCATCGCGCCCTTTCACGATGTTACGGCCACTCAAATCATGCGCTGGCATATTTGAGTACAAAAGCCGGGAGGCGAATGTGCTTAGCGCTACCGCGTCCTCTTCACTGAACGTACCCTGTTGACTGAGTTTTGCGAGGCTCGGGCCCAACCTGACCCCATCAAGTGTAATTTTTTCGGACATTTGTAAAAGGCCAATGTCGGACGAGACAAACCCATAGATATTGGCAATCGGCAGAGCCTCTAAGACCCGCGGATTGTTCAAACACAGATCAAGGTAGGTGTTATGCTCTAGCACCACAGCAAGGTTTGCGTAGCCCGGCCAGTGTTTCAAGAAGACGCTTTTGAGAGCGAACCGCTTCAATCTCCGCGTCTTCCTCGGCTTCTGCTGTTTGAAAACAATGTCAGGATAATGCGTACTGGTGTAGACAACCCTCTCGCCACCTTCGCCGGCTTTGTCCAAAATCCGGCAGTCTATAAACTGGGCAGGTAAGCGATGGATGGTCATTTCCTGTTGTGCCCTCTATTCCCTTGCACGTGCGGTTCTAACGCTTTGCCAATGCCCTTGTGAAGCCCTTCAGCCGCGATACGTAAGGTGGCGTCTGGACCCACCTTATGGCACATAAACCACATGACTGGCTTACCCATTGATCCGATCCTGCCTGCGCTCATCTCGGCTCTCGCCGCAGAGGGTCGCGCGGTGCTTCAGGCGCCGCCCGGTGCCGGTAAAACCACGCGAGTGCCGCTTGCGATGCTTCAGGCCGGTATCACCGATGGCAAGATCATTATGTTGGAACCACGCCGCCTCGCCGCGCGTGCCGCCGCAGGGCACCTTGCACATGGGTTGGGCGAACAGCCGGGTGAAACGGTGGGTTACCGCATGCGTGGGGAAAACAAGCCCGGCAAACGGATCGAGGTTGTGACCGAAGGCATCCTGACCCGCATGATCCAATCCGACCCGGAATTGACCGGCGTCGGCGCTGTGATCTTTGATGAATTCCACGAGCGTTCCTTGAATGCCGATCTCGGCCTTGCGTTGGCATGGGAAAGCCGCGCGATCCTGCGCCCCGATCTGATCATACTGGTTATGTCAGCCACCTTGGATGCTGCCCCCGTCGCTGCCCTGCTGGATGATGCGCCTGTGATCACGTCAGAGGGCCGCTCTTTTCCAGTCACCACCCATTTTCTTGATCGCGCACAGCCCAAGACCCAACGGCTCGAGAATGCAACGGCCGACTTGGTCGCCTCAGCGGTGGCCGAAACCGAGGGTGGCGTCCTTGTCTTTCTCCCCGGTGAAGGTGAAATTCGCCGGACGGCTGCTTTGCTCGACGGTCGATTGCCGAAGGACTGCACGATCCGCCCGCTTTACGGGGCTCTGCCCTTTACTGAGCAGCGCAAAGCGATTGCGCCGGTCACATCCGGTCGTAAGATTGTGATATCAACATCCATCGCCGAAACGTCCCTGACCATCGAAGACATTCGCGTTGTCGTAGATGCCGGACGCGCGCGTCGGGCGCGGTTTGATCCCGGCTCTGGCATGTCACGACTGGTGACCGAGCGGGTCAGCAAAGCCGAAGCAACCCAACGCGCAGGCCGTGCTGGCCGCGTGGCACCTGGCGATGCGTATTGTTTATGGACGAAAGGTGAGAATGGCGCACTGCCTGCCTTCGCAGCTGCCGAAATAGAGGCGGCGGACCTCACTGGTCTAGCGCTCGAACTGGCAAACTGGGGCAGCGATGATCTTGCTTTTTTGACCCCACCACCAGAAGGCGCATTGGCCGAGGCCCGCGCGCTATTGCACAGTCTGGACGCTCTGGATGCATCTGCCCGGATCACTGCACATGGACGCGCATTGGCGGCATTCCCCTTGCATCCACGACTTGCGCATATGCTGCAAGTGGCCGGCAAGACAGCGGCCCCCTTGGCCGCCTTGTTGGCTGCCAGAGACCCCTTGCGCGGCGCGCCCGTTGATCTCGCCTTGCGCATGACGGCTTTGAAAGGACGCTACGATGGGCCAGGGGACCGCAATCAAGCGGCACTCGCCCAGATCAAGTCAGAGGTTTCACGACTGGCGCGGGGATTGCCTGATGCCCCTCCTCTGAGCCTTGGTCAGCAAGCGGCCCTTGCCTATCCTGATCGTGTTGGGTTGCGCCGCAAAGGCGACGATCCGCGGTATGTCTTGTCTGGCGGCAAGGGTGCCGTTATGGATGCCGCTGATCCACTGGCAGGCACGCGGTTGATTGTGGCCACCGATTTGGATGGCGACACACGCGAGGCGCGTATCAGGCAGGCCGCAACCATTTCGGAACGCGAATTGCGTGATGTGTTTGGTGATCAGATCGCATGGCATGATGTTTGCGCATGGTCCAAGCGCGAACGAAAGGTTCTGACACGCCAACAGGAACGATTTGGTGCTTTGGCCTTGGATGACCGGCAATGGTCAGATGCCCCTGATGATGCCGTCGCATCAGCAATGCTGGAAGGAATCCGCCAACTTGGGCTGCGTCCAACGACGGCAGCGCAGCGGTTCCGAGCGCGGGTTGCCTTGGTAGATGACCTGCCTGCAATGGATGATGCCACATTGTTGGAGACACTCGAAGACTGGCTCTTGCCGCATTTGGCCGGCGTCCGCAGTGCCGAGGATTGGAAGCGGTTTGATATCCTGCCATCCCTACGCGCAATGCTGGATTGGGATCAAACCCAACGGCTTGATCGCGCAGCACCTGCGCATTTCGTCACGCCACTGGGTCGCAAGATTCCGATCGACTACGACGGCGAAGCACCGGGCATCACCTTGCGCCTGCAAGAGATGTTTGGGGTGACGACGCACCCTCATGTCGGGCGCAGCCCATTGCGTGTCACACTGCTGTCGCCGGGGCAAAAACCAGTACAGGTGACGCAAGACATAGTGGGCTTTTGGGCGACCTCTTATGCGGATGTGCGGCGTGACATGCGCGGCCGCTATCCGCGCCATCCATGGCCCGAGGACCCCACCCAAGCAGACCCAACGCTGCGTGCAAAACCACGCGGCAGATAGGGACATTTGCTTGCCGCTTCAGTTTCTGTTAAGTTTATCGTAATAATAACAGCCTATTGGCAGGTACATGAGCAATCTAGACCGTTCCTTTTGGACGGGCCGTGCGGTCCGCCGTGTTGATCCGACTGCGATAACGCAGGTCGGCGCTCTTTGTTTACGAGAAGGAAAATCAGGGCCCAAGGTCTTGTTGGTCAAATCATCGCGCGGTCGCTGGATTATCCCAAAGGGGTGGCCGATGGATGGCCATACTGATGCCGAAACAGCCAAAATAGAAGCTTGGGAAGAAGCGGGCCTACGCAAAGGCAAGGTCAGCAAAGCACCCATTGGCGGCTACGTAACCGAGAAACGGTTTGACGATGGGCGCGTCGCTGCGTGCCACGTCAGCGTCTTCCGGATTGATGTCAGAGCGACGGCCAAAACCTATCCCGAAGCCACGGTGCGGAAACGCAAATGGATGTCACTGAAAAAGGCAGCCAAGAAGGTTGACGATGTGGGGTTGAAGGCATTGATAGGGACATTCAGATAAGCGCCGTGTGACTGGTTTGCGGGACGGAGCACCATTTCGCTGCAGTTTCGCCAATGCCTACCTTTGTGATTGCGCGCGAACTCTGACTTACGTTTCGGCGGTCGAAACTTCCGTAGCCAAGCTGCAAATCATGTCCACGTGATTGTCCAGCCATTCGTGATCTAGCGGCTTCCCTGCAACAAGCTTTCTAAAGTATGGGATGGCAATTGCCATCTCAACCAACTGTTGAACTGGCGCGCCTTCTTTCAATTCACCACGCGCTTTGGCCGCATCAAAGACAGCTTCAACGTCGCCGCTGCGATCTTCAATCCATTTGTTCATTAATCCGCGTGTTTGTTCTTCTGTCACCGCCATCGCGATCACTTGAGGTGCAATCTTGCCCCATGGGGTATCATTCAATGCTGTCATCAACCGCCCAATGATCCAAATGAGGTCTGTCTTGAGCGGGCCATTTGTCTTCGGCACGCTGTCCGGACCCGTCGCGGCGCGCGCAAAAGCAGCGTTTCGCAAGTCTTCTAGCATGGGCCAATGCCGATAAAGAGTACTACGAGAGATACCCGTTTCACGATTGATTGCGCTGTGGGTCACCGCGAGTACGCCTTTTACCTGAAGCAACATCAGTGCCGATTCCAAAGCTTGCGTTTGGGTGGCGTCTAGCCGGGGGTCAGGTGGTCTACTCATAACGCACCGTTAAACCAAAACTGAAGCAAAAGGAACACTTTGTACTAATACAGTACAAAGTGTTGCGTAGAGATACATTTTGTACTATATAATTAAATCGTTCTTGCATTCGAATAGCCCAATTCTAGCGGTGGTCACGGCGCAAGGTTTGAATTGAACAACTGGAGGAGATCGAGATGAAATCTACAAATTTACGAAACTGTGCCTTTGCGACTATCGTTGCATTGGGCGGAACCGGCCCGCTTCAGGCTGATACGCCGCTCTCATATACGAATGAAATTGCGCCTGGCGTTTACAGCTTCGGCGGGGGCAACGGGTATCATTCGATGTTTTTGGTCACAGACGACGGGGTTGTTGCATTTGAGACGATCAACAGCGCCCATAGTGAAAAAATGATCGAAGCCATTCGTGGCGTAACCGATCAACCGATTGAATATGCCATGCACAGCCACAACCATTGGGATCACGCCAGCGGAGGCGGTGTATTCCAAGCGGCCGGTGCTGAGACGGTCATGCATACCATGGCGGCTCAGTACTTTGTGGCCAACCCCGGACAGGATACGTCGCCCGCCGATATCGTCTGGGACGGCAACCGCCACGACATTGAGATCGGCGGCGTGACAGTGCAATCGCACTATCTTGGTCTGAACCACGGGCTTGGCATGTCGGTATTTGTCATCCCCGAAAAGCGGGTTGCCTACATCGCGGATCTGGTCACCCCCAACCGCGTGGGGTTCAACATCATGCCAGACTTCAACATTGGTGAATGGGAACGCACGCTTGGCGAAATCCTTGAACTCGATTTCGATGTTGCTGTTTGTTCCCACACCGAATTGTCGGCAGAAGAAGCTCCCAATGGCTGTACCAAGGTGCATGTCGAAGAGGAACGTCAATTCATCGGTGACCTAAGAGGTGCAATCTTTGCCGAATTCCAAAAAGGCACACCAGCTGATCAAATTCCGACCACGGTTGCACTGCCACAATACGCCGATTGGGTGGGATATGATGAGTGGCTTCCAATGAATGCATGGCGAGTCATGCTTGATATCTGGATGGGTCCATATCCTTGGGTTCCCGAGGGCTGATTGACAACAGCACAAATACAGCTGCTCCCGGTCTGTTCGTCCGGGAGCAGAGTGCCCAATCATTGGACCACGAATATTTAAGCAAACGTTCGTGGAGTATTGAGAATTGTTAGGCCGTGTCTCGAATCCGGCAATCTCCCCGCATTACGAGACCCTGCATTTCAACCGCCAAGCATGGAACCATGCGGTCAGCTGTCTCTATCAAACTCCAAGGCAGTGACGCATAATAGCTTTTTGCGCATGCAGTCGGTTTTCAGCCTCGTCAAAGATCACAGAGTGCGGTCCGTCCATAACGCTGCTTGTCGCCTCATCATCACGGTGCGCGGGCAGGCAGTGCATGAACAGCGCGTCATCCTTGGCCTTAGCCATCAGCGCGTCGTTCACCTGATAGCCCCGCAATTGATTGTGCCGCCGTTCGCGTGCTGATTGTGGATCATGCATGCTGACCCAAGTATCCGTGACCACCAGATCGGCACCTTGAACGGCCTCATCTGGGTCGCGCACGGTTGTATAAAGCCCATCCAATGCTGGTTCTGGGTCAAGCGGTGGCGGGCCGGTGAAGACAAGATCAAACTCGAACTGCTTGGCCGCATGGGCGAAGCTGGCAAAGACGTTGTTTCCATCACCGGACCAGACGACTTTCTTGCCTTTGATAGGGCCGTTATGTTCTTCAAACGTCATGATATCGGCCATGATCTGGCAAGGATGCGTGCGATTGGTCAGACCATTGATCACAGGCACTGTCGCATATTCGGCCATGTCCAGCAGGGTTTGTTCTTCAAACGTGCGGATCATAATCAGATCGACGTAGCGTGAGAGCACCCGCGCAGTATCGGCAATGGTTTCGCCATGACCCAACTGCATGTCAGCGCCGGACAGAACCAAGGTCTGCCCGCCCATCTGACGGACGCCCACATCAAAGGACACGCGGGTCCGGGTCGACGGTTTTTCAAAGATCAGCGCAACCATATGCCCAGCGAGTGGTTGATCAGCGTCAGGGGTGCCTTTTGGCAGCCCTGCACGCGCAGTTTTCATCGCTTGGGCGTTGTCGATGATGTTCCGCAATGCATCGGCGGAAGTCGTGTGGATATCAAGAAAATGGGTCATGCGTTTCGCTTTTATTTTTTGCCTCAAAGGGCCAGTCGTTTCAAAGATGGGTCATTACTTGGACAAGGCGTCCTTCGCTTGTCGTAGCCAAGCGTCGATTCATAAAACGCGCTTGGCGGTAGACACTGATGGCGCGGGTGTCTGTTGTTCCGGGGCCAACGGCAACCATCGGATGTTTGACGCGAAGGTTGCGTACACGGGCCTCGATGTAGCCCACCGAATGCCCCTGCCCCATAAAGTCATTGTCGCCCACAAAAGTCGCCATAACTCGCGCACCATGCTGCAGATCCGCGTATTCCGGCATGCCAAATGCGCGCGCGTCATGGTCGTGAATATAGGCGAATGGGCGGTTAATCAGGCTCACCACCTGCATATTGATTTTCGGATCGTCCATATATTTCTCGATCAGCGCAATTTGCTTGTCCGCATCAGGCCACCAGACTTTGACATGCGCCGTGTCGAGCCAGCGGCGCAGCAAAGGCAAGTCAGCCTCGGTCAGAGGACGGAACGTGTAATTACGCATTCGCCCCCTTCACATGGGACGCCGCGGCATCAAGTTTTTCGACCGCAAGCCCGATGTCCTCATCAGAGATGTTCAACGCTGGAAGCAAACGAATGACATTATCGGCAGCAGGCACTGTCAGGATGCCTTCGGCAAAACCAGCTTGAACAACATCGCTGTTCGTCGCTTTGCACTTGAGGCCCAGCATAAGGCCAGAGCCACGCACCGCTTCAAAAACATCCGGATGCGCAGCGACAAGCCCTTCCAGCTTTTGCCGCATCAGGCCGGCCTTCCGGTTCACTTCGGCCAGAAAGGCATCATCAGCAACAATATCCATGACCTTAGCACCCACGGCACAGGCCAACGGATTGCCCCCATAGGTAGACCCATGGGTGCCAGCAGTCATGCCAGAGGCTGCGCTCTCGGTCGCCAGCACCGCCCCAAGCGGGAAGCCCCCACCAATACCCTTTGCAACCATCATAATGTCAGGTGTGACCCCTGCCCATTCATGCGCAAAGAGCTTGCCGGTCCGCCCCATGCCGCACTGCACTTCATCCAAAATCATTAGAATGCCGTGTTCATCGCATAAATCACGCAAGCCTTTCAGACAGGCGTCAGGCAGCGGGCGGATACCGCCTTCGCCTTGTACCGGCTCGACCATGATTGCGGCAATCTTATCAGACACGGCTGCTTGCAAGGCGTCATGATCGCCAAATTCCAAATGGGTGAAGCCAGGCAGGAGCGGGCCAAAACCCTTTGTCATCTTTTCAGATCCGGCGGCAGCAATGCCTGCGCTTGACCGCCCATGGAACGATCCCGAAAAAGTGATGATCTCGGTCCGCTCGGGTTGGTCTTTGTCGTACCAATACTTGCGCGCCATTTTGACCGCCAACTCACAGGCCTCTGTGCCGGAATTGGTAAAGAAAACCGTATCCGCAAAGGTTTTTTCTACCAAGGCATCCGCCAGCTCTTGCTGTGCCGGAATGTTGTAAAGGTTCGAGACATGCCAAAGCGCATTCGCTTGCTGTGACAAAGCATCAACCAATGCTGGATGCGCATGGCCCAGCGCATTCACGGCAATCCCTGCCCCCAGATCAAGAAAACGTCGTCCGTCAGCTTCCGTCAACCAAGATCCTTCCCCTGACACGAATGTCAGCGGTGCGCGTGAATAGGTCGGCAGAATAGATGCGATCATAGCGATCTTCCTTAAACGTAAGCTGAATTGGTGCAGGACCAATCAGGGTGTGTCAACAATGTTAGGGGTTTACGATGGACGAGACAAATTGCGGCGCGGGTTAGCGTCGGCGTCGGTCTGCAATTTGTACGCGGTTCATCATGGCGCCGTATTAGCGCAGTTCAGATGCGGGGGAAACCCTCGAAATTGATTCTGCGAATTCGGTGCGTTCTCAAACCTGCGCATTGGATGCATGGTTAGCCTCCTGCCAACAAAGCCCGTCATCGCAGCGCTCGAACAAACACGTGACGATCACCTCTTGCCAGCGTGATAAGGCAGGTCCAATGAAGCCCTATGACTATTCGTGCCGCCAACCCTCCTGTCGCTGTCGCATTTATGTTGACTGCTACGGCCATTATTGCCGGTACAATGCTTTTGGCAAAATCACTCGGCACCGACACGTTAGGGCCGCCTCTGCATCCGCTGCAGATTAGTCATGGTCGTTTTCTATTTGCATTTGTCGCGATTGCCTCTGCTGCGATCATCTTGCGCCCCAAAATCAACAACCCACATCTTGGCTTGCACATTGGCCGCACTGTTTTCGGCTGGGGCGGCGTGACCCTTATGTTCGCGGCGGTGTCGTTTATTCCGCTGTCCGACGCCACCGCGATCAGCTTTCTTAATCCAGTCTTTGGTATGCTCTTAGCCATTCCGCTCTTGGGGGAGAAAGTCGGTCGCTGGCGCTGGTTCGCAGCTTTTACAGCATTACTGGGTGCTTTGGTCCTATTACGCCCCGGTCCTGACAGCTTTCAAATTGCTGGATTGCTGGCCCTGGGAGCGGCAATGATCATGGGCATGGAGCTGATTTTCATCAAGAAACTGGCGAACCGAGAGCCTGCATTCCAGATTCTTTTGATCAACAACGCGATTGGCCTGTGCATCGCCAGTCTGGCCGTCTTGCCTGTCTGGGTGATGCCGACGATGGCACAATGGGGTGCTTTGGCCGCACTGGGGGGGCTGATGGCCACCGCCCAAGCCTGTTTTGTCAATGCGATGGCCCGCGCCGACGCAAGCTTTATTACGCCATTTAGCTATGTAACGCTGATATTTGCGACCCTTTATGATCTTTTGATTTTTGATGTGTGGCCAGATGTGATCAGCATCATTGGTGCAATCATCATCCTGGGTGGTGCGTCACTTCTGGCATGGCGTGAACGGCGAGCCCGCCAATAAGATGATCCAGACGGCCATCTTAACTTTTGGTTAAATTTTTGGTCAAAATCCAGCCATTATTCTAACTTAGACGGCAGAGATGAGTGATGTTTATGAGTATCGGCGCGGGCCAAGCAAGGGTCCAATATGGCTTGCCTTTATCGGTGTGGTCCTGCTCCTCGTTGCAGTGATTCAATACGACGCAGATCATCTTATGTGGTTGGTCTGGGCGGCTGCTGCTGTTATGATCGCATGGATGCTTTTGCCACAGCCTGTCGCTGGCATTCAGGTTGATGATGACACGCTCACGCTCGCTGCATGGCGGCAACCGCGGGCTATCCCTCTGGATGACATCGCGCATCTGCGCTACAGCGACACTGGCCTTGAACCAGAAGTTTCGGTTGTGTTTCGCAATGGAGAAGAGGAAGATATCTTCTCTGGCGACTTGCCTGATATCGACACTTTGATCCGTGTGATGGCAAAGCGCGGTATTCCGGTGCGGGATTTGTCCTGATCAACCGCCCTCAGGATTTCAAGCGATAGCCGGTGTGCATCCACCGCAAACAAACCCCCAAAACGACCAAACAGGCCGCACTGACCACGGCTAGACCGGTCCAAGGGCTGCTATCACTGACCCCAATCATGCCATACCGGACGCCGTCAATAATATAGAAGAACGGGTTCGCATGGCTCAGTGTTTGTATAAAGGGCGGCAAGGCCTCGATCGAGTAAAAGGTGCCTGATAGGAACGCCAGCGGGGTGACAAGGAAATTCGAAATTGCCGAGAGCTGGTCGAATTTATTGGCGTAAATGCCCGCAATCATCCCCAGTCCCCCCATCAGGACGGACCCCAATAACACAAAGACAATGACCCAAAGGGGGGCCTGCATCCCAACCCCTAAAAAGAGCGCTGATCCAAGCGCTATCACAATGGCCACCAGCCCACCGCGCGCAACGGCACCCCCGATATAGCCCGCAACCAATTCCGCCGCCGATAAGGGCGGCATCAGCGTATCGACGATATTTCCCTGCACCTTTGCAGACGCAAGACTGGAAGACGTGTTGGCAAATGCGTTCTGAATGACCGTCATTGTCAGAATACCGGGGGCCAAGAAGACCATGAAAGGTTGGCCCATGACGTCACCGCGCTGCGATCCAATGGCAATCGTAAAGATCATCAGAAACAGCCCCGCATTGATTAACGGGGCCATGACAGTCTGGGACCAAACATTCATGAACCGCTTGATTTCACGGCGCATCAACGTCCAAGTGCCCAGCCAATTCACCCGCCCAAAGCGGCGTACGCCCATCTGGTCTGTCTCAATCATCGCGATCATCCTTTGCAGAGTGCTGGACATAGCGGATTGCGCCAAGATGGCCAGCCCTGACAAAAGTGTTGCGTTAGATCGCCAGAAGTTTCGTAAAACCAACAAGCCTGCCTTCACATCACCCGCCGCAATGATTAGTATGCTGGGGATGAGTAAAAACGGCCCCTTCCGCAGATGCGATGATCCGGCCAAAAAACCAAAGGAATTCATATGTCCTGGACAGACGAGCGCGTTGAGACGCTCAAAAAGATGTGGGGCGAAGGCCAGTCGGCAAGCCAGATAGCCAAAGAGCTTGGCGGCGTCACACGCAATGCCGTAATCGGCAAAGTGCACCGTTTAGGGCTGTCCAACAGGGCAGGCTCTGGCGGATCTGCATCCAAAGCAGCGCCAAAGGACAAGCCCGCGGCTGCAGCAGCAAAGCCAGTCGCCAAGCCAGCACCAAAGCCAAAGGCGACACCGTCTGTACCGGCGGTCAAGGAAGAGCTCGAGCTGGATGAAAACGGCATTCCAATTTCTGCGGCGCGTCGCGCCATCATTCCGGCAGGCCAACCCCTGCCACCGCAGCCTTCGGCCAACGAAATCAGCCCAGAGGCCTTGGCCAAAGTCAGTGAAGTCGAAAAGACCGCCAAGCGCATTAGCTTGATGGAACTGACTGAGAAGACATGTAAATGGCCTGTCGGTGATCCAGCAACGGATGATTTCTGGTTTTGCGGCTTGGGCGTACAGCAAGGCAAACCTTACTGCGAAGCGCATGTTGGCGTAGCATTCCAGCCAATGTCATCACGGCGCGACCGGCGCCGGTAACTGCATAAACTTATCAAAAAAGGCCGCCCTCTGGGGCGGCCTTTTGCGTTTTGATCTTATCTAGCGGCTCTGCTGTGCCGATCCGCCTACCCTCAAAGCATATTGGCGGCAAAAAGCCACATCGCTGCAGCAGAGGCCGAAGACGCTGTCCGAACGTGGTTCATCGGCGTCCAACGTTTTGCAAACTCCGGCCAGAAGTCGGCCCGCTTGGTGTAATCGTCTGCCATTGCATCAAGCTTATGGTTCAGCGGCACATTTCCCAGCATCGTCATGCCCACAACGCCCGCATAGTACAACACCGCGCCAACGATGATCATTCCGAACGCCGGGCCGCTAAGCTGCGAAAACGCCATGAATACCAAACCTGCAGTCACAGGCAAAAAGCCCATAAAAAGCA
>Ga0115562_1002611_pt1 | contig 12418 bp, 12 predicted proteins | sample COGITO_mtgs_1105_6_FD_87200 | JGI IMG/M metagenome (GOLD analysis project Ga0115562, IMG submission 87200) | Pelagic marine microbial communities from North Sea - COGITO_mtgs_110516 | ecosystem: Environmental > Aquatic > Marine > Epipelagic | place: Germany:Helgoland, sampling site Kabeltonne...
CGATACCCTTTTTGTATTTAATGATGAATTATTTTCTCAGGAAGAGCTTCTGTTACTGCAAAGTGTTCAGGGATTGTGCGCGAAAACCGAACCGAAAATATATAGAGATAAAGGGAGTGGTAGTGCAATATGGATTCAGGATTTGGCAGACAATTACGGTGTATTTGTGTCAAGTGAAATGGATGGTGATATTGAATCAGTTTTATCGCTTGTTCCCGATAATGTTGAAGCATATATTCTATGTAATTTAAATGACAATTCAAGCAATGTAGCCAACTCATTGTGTGGGCCATTAAATGCGATTGCGGTTACACCGAGTCTTCAGCAGCTGGTGGAGGATAAAGGGTATACCCAACTTATGGATGTTCGTGAACGCGACGAGCAATGGGTTTTAGACAATTATAGTGACCTTCTTAGTGATATGATCGTCACCTATCAGCGGGAAGATAAATCACTGTTTTTAGGTGATTACTCCATATTGGCAAATGCTCTGCATTTTTACGATGATATTCACAGCTCAACTACAGAAAATGTATTCTCAAGAATGGCTCCGAATTCAATTTTAAATGGGTGGGGAGATGATGAGTACCAAACGATTGCAAAAGCTTCACAATATTCCATAGGAGTTCATCCTGCGGATTGGGGTTTTAATTTATCCACTTTAACCAATTTTAATGCGGAAACCAATCAATATGTTTCATCGGATGAGCCTAATACGCTAGAAAATACCCATACCGTATGTTTTTTAATGTCGGATGGTGACAATGTTCAATGGATGCTGAATTTATTCGCAGAGGATAGCCGGTGGTTTGGCAGTGAGAATCGCGGATTAATGGATATTGGATGGACGGTACCTCCAGCGCTTTGTGAAATTGCACCAACGGTTATGTCTAAGATTTATGAAATGGCAGAATCGACATCAGCGGGTAAAGATTATTTCATTGCGGGTCCATCGGGTCATACTTATCATTTTCCTGAACTTTTTCCTGAACTCGAGGCTTCTTGTGAACTCATGGATGCATACATGGAAAAGTCGGACCTGAACATTGTAAATATTTTGGGCAACAGTTATCATGATTCTGTGTTTTATCCTTATTTAAAGCAGCCAAGTGTTAATGGTTTGTTCTATTATGATTATTCTGATTACAGCAAAATGAAAGGAAAAATGGATTGCTATGCCCTTAAGCCCGTAATTTCAGCAAAATATAATCTTTGGGGCGGTTTTGAAACCTGTGAAAGCCTTGCGGAAAAACTTAATAATGGATTGAAAGACCCCTATTCTGTAGAAGGTTATACATTGGTTGCAGTTCATGCCTGGTCAAATTCTGTAGATAGTTTATTATTTGTTCGGTCAATGCTAGAAGAGGGGGTTAGAGTGGTTGCACCAGATGATTTTGTAAGCTTAATAAGTAAAAATATTTGTGAAAATGAGTTTGCCGTTCAGCCTGAAATAGAGGTGTTGCCAAATCCCGTGCTTGATGAGATTCGATTGAGAATTAGAGGCGCTTCTTGTAACGACTATCACATCGGACTTTCAGATTTAGGGGGCAAACAAATCATTTGTGATTTATCGGCAACACAGACCATTGATGGTTGGGTTTTTGAAGGAAGTATGGAGGCTATGAAAGAAGGGACTTACATTTTCAGTTTTGAATGCGAGAAAGGAGCGGTTTCCACCAAGCTTTTTAAATTCAATTAGAGATAAAGTAGGTACTTTCAGTTTTGCTTATTCCATAAAATTAATGGCTCTTTCATTCTCAATATTCATCGTTGGCACCCCTTTATTGTCTGTTATTTTTCCACGAAAACATACCTTTTTGTTTTTGAGTTCGATATGAGGTTGATAGCTGAAATTATGAAGATTGCTATTCCAAATGGTGAGCGAAAATATTTGATTCGGAAAAGATTTATCCAGATTCAAAAAAGTGTGTTTGTTTTTTGAAAAATGCGTACTGACTACGGTTCCGCAAATCTCTTTTTTCTCACCTGAATCAATAAACATACTTGCTTGAACCGTATTGAACTTTCCTTTTCCAAGGCTTCCTTCTTTAAATGGAATAGCGTCCGATTTTTGTTTTTCAGGCAACCATAAAGCAATGTCTTTTTGCTTCTCTAATAGCGTCTCTGTTTGATCGTCTATCTGATGTAAAAAGTCGATGCCAGTTAGTGTTTCTATTTCATCGATGGTAGTTGCATAGTATTCAACAGGATAGTCACTTTTTTCTTGTGGTATTAAATAAGCAATGGCTTTTTTTGCCTTAAAGTCGACAACAACTTTGAAGAATTGTTCTGGTATGGAAACGCCATTGACACTTCTGGATACCTTTTTCAAATCATTATTCAGTACGGGGCCTGTATAAACAATTAAGTCTCTTTTGTTATCATAAATATATCCTCGAATGAGGCTTTCGAGTTCTGCCCATCGCTCTCTATTAAAGGTTGGTAACTGTGGTGACATATTGGAATAAAAATACGATTCAGAAAGTGCTTTTTTTGACCATCGAAAATCGGCTGAGGGAGCCAAATGGCCACGATCATATCCATAACCATCATAGTCGTATTTACCATTTTCTTTTTTGGTTTTTAGAAAATAATCTTTTTCTTCTGCTGAACCTGATTTTACCAAAGGGTCTATTCTAAAATCATTTGTACGGCTGACTTTTCCCTCTAAAATATTTGTAGATATTTTATGCAGCACCCATTTGGCTTGCTCATGTTGTTCATCGTATACAAGAAATAATGCGCTGTGTGAAATGAGGTTTTCAGTGGAATCTATTTTCGGAAGAAAAAAAGTTTGAAGCTCTTGGTTTATATCATTGAGCTGAAGATCTTCAAGGATGTAGTTGAGACTATCAATATTGTGCTTGTATACATTGATTTGAGCTTGTATATCCAATGTTTTACTGGACTGTTGCCCCCAAATTATTTGAAAAGATAAACACAGAATAACCAACAAGCGGATTTTCATAAATGGAGATGCTTAAGTTATGGCGTAGGCTTTTCTTCTATAGGCTTTGGTTCGACAAAAACCTTGAATCTCAGTAATTCTCTTTTTTTTCTTGAATTACTTTTGATGTATATGATTCGATTTTGAAAAAAGTATTTTCCATTGGTATCAAATACAACATCAATGGTGGCAAATTCTCCGGGTAAAATAGGATCTGATGGCAATATGACATCCGTGCAGGTACATTCTGCTTCCCATGAATATAATTCTAATGGAGCTTTGCCTTTGTTCTTGATTTCATAACTAAAACTTAGCTGCTCTCCTTCAGAGGTTTTGGGAAATTTGATGGTTTTGTACTTCGCAGAAAAAACCGCCACTTGTCCAAAGACAAAGGCGGTTTTTAGAACTATTAAAATTAGGATTAACCCTTTCAATCTTTATTGTTTAGCTGGTGCACCTGCGTTATTTACTGGAGCGCCACTTTTAGGAGCCTGACCGACTTCCCCTTTAATTCTTAGAACTTTAGTAGGAGTGTTGATTGCGTTAGAGGTAATTGTTACACTCTTATTAATTGGACCAGGTCTTTTTGTATCATATTTTACTTTGATAGAACCACTTGCACCAGGAGCGATAGGCTCTTTTGGCCAAGTAGGAACAGTACAACCGCATGATCCTTTAGCATTTGATATGATTAATGGCTCATTTCCGGTATTTTTAAATTCAAATGAGCAATATGGATCACCTGCATGTTTAATTTTTCCGTAATCATGAACCTCTTTTGCGAATTCGATTCTTGAACCTGTTTCTTTTGCTACTTCAGTTTGAGCATTAGCACTCATCGATATAGCTCCGATGAAAAGCAATGGTAAAATAAATAATTTTTTCATTTTGATTTGATTTGTTTCCTCTAAAATACGTCAGAATAGTTCTTGTTAAAAATAATTAACAGAACGTTAACAAAGTTTTTAAGGTTGTGGCTATGCTCAGAATCCCAACGGGTATTGCGTATAGGTTTTGTTAGCGGTATTTTTAAAAACTAATGCCCCAACTTACGTAAAGCGCATCTGGAAAACCTACACCTGTTCTAAAAAGGAAACGACTGCCAGGTTTTTGTTTTCTATACCCAATGGCAGCAGAAGGGAATACCCCTTGGAAATCTCCATCCCAAAAAACGCAAATCCCGGCTTTTGCCTCGAAGTGACGGTGTCCGCTGCCGGTTAAGATGCCAAAACGGCTTATAAGAAACGGACTAGATCCTGCCCAGTGGGCAGCACCACCTATTCCGAAGTCTAAAATGGATGAATTTTTACTACCAAAAATTTACCTTGGTACAATCTTTCATAAGAGATATGAGCAGGTAGAAAGAAAGCTAATATGCCGCCTGGGCCAAGACTGATATTCATTGAATTCTTGTTTAAATTGATTTTTAGCGTATCTGTTTTATCCTCTTTAGCGGTTATTAAGGTATTAGATTCAATTGGTTCGCTAGCTGGCGGATTAGCATATAAATACTGTCGATTTCTTTTAATTTAAATTCTCTTGGAACTGCGCATTCTTCACAACATAAAATATAGATGACTTTACTTTTTTTGACCTCTTGAACTTGAACTGTTTTTGTAGTTCCATCCAAAAATAAAATGGTATCACATTTTGGAGATTTGTTAACAATAGTTTGAGCTGAAATTAATACCATTTTTAGGAAAAAGATAAAAGTATGTGGTATCTCATAGATTTTTCTTCAAATATGCGAATCTTCTTTCAACATTGAATATTGATTTACGCCGATGTGATCTGAATTTGCGTAAAACACAAATTAATGCTAACGTAGGGCTAAAGATACATCTTTATTTTTCCATTGTGAAGCCTTATAAAATCAAGGCGTACAGGAATCAGCTTGTTTTTGGATCAGAGTGGAAAGCACAGCTTTCACATGATTTTTTGTTCTTGACATACTTTAAGTATAACCGTCTGATCAGATAAAAAAGAGCAGCAGATAGAATTAGAAATAGGGCAACTTGTTGGAACATAGACTAAAGTTAGTTCATATTACGATAATATCAAAAAGGTAAGTAAAGCGAAGGCATATGCCATTACACCCATAAAGGCCATTTGAATGATGGGCCATTTCCATGATTGAGTTTCTCTTTTTACAACGGCTACTGTTGACATACACTGCATGGCAAAAACGTAAAATACCATTAATGACATTCCTGATGCCAAGGTATAGGTTGGTGTTCCATCTTTTCGTTTTTCTTTCGTCATCGTTTCTCTTAGTTTTTGCTTTTCTTCTCTTTCATCATGAACAGCATATATTGTACTTAAGGAACCCACAAAAACTTCCCTTGCAGCAAAAGAGGTAATAAGCGAAATACCCATTTTCCAGTCATAACCCAATGGTTCAATTACGGGTTCAATTAATTTACCCAAATTACCGATGTAAGAATTTTCAAGCATTATCGATGATTTCATGCTTTGCTGGTCTTCTTTATTTGCCTCTTGGTATTGTGTGCTTTGCATTAAGCTTTGGCTTGACTTTTCAATTTTATCACTGGGTCCATATGAAGCCATAAACCAAAGCACTATCGAAATGGCAAGAATGATTTTACCGGCATCAAAAACAAATATTTTAATTTTTTCTAGAACTGTGAAACCAACATTTCTCCACACTGGAGCTTTAAGGTTCGGCAATTCAAGCAAGAGAAAACCTTTGGATTTATTTTTAATGAGAAGTTTAAGAACAAAGGCTGTAAGCAAGGCGCCAATAATACCGAGGAGATAAAGACCAAACAAGACCAATCCCTGAACATTAATAAAACCCATTACATATCTCTCGGGAATGACCAGGGCAATGAGAAGTGTATACACAGGAATTCGGGCGCTACAGCTCATAAGAGGTGCAATCAAAATGGTGATAAGTCTTTCTTTCCAATTGGATATGGTTCTTGTAGACATTACTCCGGGTATTGCGCAGGCCAAGCTTGAAATCAAGGGGACAATACTTTTGCCATTCAAACCCAAAGGCCTCATGATGCGATCCATGATAAAGACAACACGTGACAGGTATCCTGTCTCTTCCAAAATGGCGATAAAGAAAAAGAGTAAGGCAATTTGAGGAATGAATATGAACACGCCTCCAATACCTGGGACAATGCCCTGGCTAATCAGATCATTAATGACTCCAGATGGAAGGGTGCTTGAGGTGAATTCAGATAAGGACAAGAAGCTGCTTTCTATCAAGTCCATGGGGTAGCTTGCAAATGAAAAAATAAACTGGAAAATCACCATTAAAACCATCAAGAAAAACAGATAACCCCATAGTGGATGAACAAAAAACAAATCAAGCTTGCTTGTTTTTTGGGACTTTTCTTTTTTGACGAAAGAGGGTGTCAACTCCTGAATTTTTTGCTTTCGAAGTTCCACTCGTTTTCTCTCAAAATGAGGAGTTGACTCTTCGGTAAGTTCATCCTCAATTAAGAATCTTGTGTTTGCTCTTTTTTTATGTTCGCTGATGGTTTCAATAATCCTGTCTTTACCGATACCAACTCTCGCATTGGTTGAAATTATGGTAATGTCAGGAAAGCATGCTTGTAATTTGTCTAAGTCAATCTGAATCCCCTGCTTTTTAGCCAGATCCCACATGTTCAAGACCAAAACCATGGGGAGCCCCAGGTCATAGAGCTGGGTAAATAAAAATAGATTATTTTCTATCCTCGAGGCATCAACAACCGCCATGATGAGGTCTGGGTAATCGGGATTGTTTTTATCCTTTAGAGCCTTAGAAACCACCTCTTCATCGACACTTCTGGGATTCAAGCTGTAAGTTCCAGGAAAGTCAATGATTTCTACTGATTCATTTTCAGTAGTATAAAATCCAGATTTTTTCTCAACGGTTACGCCTGCGAAGTTTCCAATTTTTTGACGCATACCCGTGAGCAGATTAAAGACTGAGCTTTTACCTGTGTTTGGATTTCCGAGTAGCGCAATTTTCATAAGCGTAATACCTAGGATTTAATTTTTTTTACAATTACATGATTTGCTTCTGATTTTCGAATCGATAAAATAAACCCGTTGATATCGATCGCAATAGGATCTCCTAGTGGCGCCACCAATACAATTTGGGTAATCAGCTTTTCAGTTAAGCCCATTTCGATAAGCTTCGTTGCAATAGCTCCGTCTTCAATCTTTGAGATTTCTATTTGCTCTCCAATTTTACAATCCGATAGTCTTACATTCATGACCTACAAAAATAGCTTTGATCTTCGAAAATACCTATACCTCATTAAAGGTATTTGTGTCATTTAACCCCATCACAAATCGAGCTGTGGACCTTGTTTTTTGCTCCAACAGAATTTCTTTTCCAGTAGTGACAAAGTCAATCGTTTGTTGATCGTAATGCCTTATGGTTACCAATTCTAAGTTGGTATTGTACTTGACAATAAAGGATGATTCTAATGCAGATTCAACTTGAGAGATCACATCCATTTTATCATCCATTAAAAAAGAAAAGCTCAAAGCCGAATTCTGCATGATGTTGATGTGGGCGTTTATCCTTGATAGCTTTAGGAAGACATCACTCAGGTTTTCCTCAATCAAAAAGGAAAAATCTTTGGGCATAATAGAAAATAAAACCTGATTTTTTTTAAAAATAAATGACGGAATCGCATCATCATTTTCTGTCCTTTTCTGAATGATTGTGCCTTTCTTTTCAGGGTGAACAAAGGACTTCACATAAAGAGGAATATTCTTGTTTTGAAGGGGTTTTATGGTTTTGGGGTGAATGACACTGGCTCCGTAATATGAAAGCTCAATCGCTTCTTTAAATGAAATCTGCTCTAACTTGATGGTGTCCTCAAAATATTTTGGGTCTGCATTAAGCATTCCTGGAACATCTTTCCATATGATGACTTCTTTTGCATCAGAGGCATAGGCAAAAATCCCTGCTGAATAATCCGATCCTTCTCTGCCCAACGTTGTGGAATCTCCTTCATTATTGCTTCCTACAAAGCCCTGAGAAACGACAACCCTGCTCTCTTTATGTAGCAGATTTAAGCATCCATTAACCTCCTTTTCAGTTAGCGCCCAATCGACATTTGCATTTTGGTAATTGCTATCTGTTTTAATACACGTTTTGGCGTCTAACCAAGAACTTTTTACATCGGATTTTTCTAAACAGTGTTGAATTATTTTTGTTGAAAGCATTTCACCGAAAGGAATAAGTTGATCATATAAATAACTTCGGTTTTCCCTTTCATTTTTATCAAAAAAACTTGTGATTTGCTTGAACAGGGCATTTATAATTTCATTGATCTCTACCAGAGAATCACCTTTAAAAAGATCTTGAATGATGTTTAAATGGAAAGTCTTTAATTCGTTTGTTCTATTTAGATAAGCCTCTTTGTCTTTTTTAATAAAAGAATCGAAAATATCTTCCAACTTGTTGGTTGTTTTGCCCATGGCTGAAACTACGATCACCAAATTGAATTGGTCATGTTTTTGAATGATGTCAACAATATTTAATACCGCTTTGGCATCCTTTACTGATGCACCACCAAATTTGAAAACATGTATTGCTGAGTTCATTTTAAAAGCTATTAATCAAGAACCTCTGTCAGATCTTGTATGGTTTTTCTAGGTCTTGCATTTTGATATAAAATAGAATAGACACATTCTAAAATAGGCATATCAACATTAAACTCATCTTTTACGATAGACAAAGATTTAACCGCATAATAACCTTCAGCAATCATATTCATTTCCATCTGAGCCGTCTTAATGGAATAACCTTTACCAATCATAAAACCGAAAGAACGATTCCTAGAAAACTTAGAATAGGCCGTTACAAGGAGATCACCTAGATATGCACTTGTTTTGGTATCTCTATGAATCGGGTGAACAGCATCAATAAATTTTTCTATTTCACGAATGGAATTGGAAATCAAAACGGATTGAAAGTTATCTCCATAGCCCAGTCCCGAGGTGATGCCAGCAGCCAAGGCATAAACATTTTTTAAAATTGCTGAAAATTCAGTTCCAAATAAATCATCTGAAATGGCTGTTTTTACATATCGACAAGACAAAACATTGGCAATTCTAGTTGCTTTATCTTGGTCTGAACAAGCTACCGTGAGGTAAGACAGTCTTTCCATGGCTATTTCTTCTGCATGACATGGACCACATATAATCCCTATGTTTTCATACGGCACATTAAATTGCTTGTGAAAATACCTAGCAGGTATCATATTGTATTCAGGAATCATCCCTTTGACTGCAGAAAAAATGATTTTGTTTTTTAGCAAGTCTTTTGGGAGTGCTTCGAAAGTTTTATGGATAAATGCAGAAGGAATGGCGATAATAATAATTTCAGCATTTGTGATCTGCTCAGTAAGGTTTGAGCTTAATTCTATATTTGAGATATCAAAAGATGCAGATTGAAGATAATTTGGATTGTGGGCATACTTTTTTAGGTGAGAAATGGATTCCTCGTTTCTCATCCACCACATCAGTTCATTTGTGTTCTCACTAATGAGTTTTGATAATGCGGTTGCCCAGCTACCTCCTCCAACGACAAGAATTCCTGAATTTTCCTTTGAGCGCATACTGCAAAAGTAGTATAAAGTTTAGAAGATATTAATTAGTTGTAATTGATGAGGTCACCCGAATTTAATGCATCTGCAAATGTATCTCTCATTTTTTCAAGTTTTAGCTTAGAATGAGGATCCCCCTCATAGGCACTTGTTTTTAGTTTGTAATAAGTGTCTAATGATTGCCCAAAAAGGTCTTGTTCAAGTTTCCCTTTAATCTCCATGATTTTTGAATTAACACCAATTAAATAGTGCTCAATTTCACCGAGTTTATTGAGTTCTTCTTTATTTAGGTCTGTTTTCTTCAATAAAAAATGATAGTGGGGAAGAAGCTGATTGAGCAATGTAATAAATCGCTCTAATTCTTCATCTAATTCTTTTCTATTTTCCTTAAAATTCTCCATGTTTAAAGGGATACATGAGTAAATATAGTATATTCTTAAAAGTGTTATCCTTTCAAAAATGATTTTAACACCAATCAATTGTTGATATCTCTACTTATCCGATTATTTTTGTCGAACATTTTCATTCATTTATTCGTTTTAAAACAAAAAAATCATGTATCAAAATTTTAGACCTCTACTTATTCTTTTTATCTCGTTTTTCGCATTTGAATTTACGGCATCGTCTCAAGTAGATACCCCACCGTTAAGCCCAGTAGCTACAATCAAGCAGAATGTTGGTTTAAGTGAACTTGAAATCACCTACTCTAGACCATCGAAAAGAGGCCGTCAGGTATTTGGAAATGTGGTATCCTATGACGAAATGTGGAGATTAGGTGCAAATAAAAATTCAACATTTACCACGTCTGATGATTTGTATTTTGGTGCCGACACCTTAAAAAAAGGCACATATGCCATTTTTGCTAAGCCTCAAAAAGATTCTTGGAACGTGGTATTTTATTCTGACTATTCCAACTGGGGAACACCAGATGAATGGGAAGAGTCTAAGGTTATGGTATCGCTGAATCCTACGAAAGTATCACTAAAAAAAAGTGTAGAAACACTAAGTATTTCAATTGACAACATCAAAACAGATGGTGCTGTTTTATCAATATGTTGGGATAGAGAAAAAGTTGAAATGCCTTTTAGTATAGATACAAGATCGAAAGTTGAAGAGAGTATTGCCAAAGTAATGGGTGGACCATCTGCCAACGATTACTACAGTTCAGCAAAGTATTACTATACAAAAGAGCTAGACAAAAAGAAAGCATTGGAATGGATCAATTCAGCTGTCAAAATTCGTGGTGCTTCGGCTTATTGGATGACCAAAATGCAAGCAGAAATTTTAGCATGGAATGGTGATTATTCGAAAGCCATAGAAACAGCCAAGATTTCCATGAAAATGGCTGCATCTAAAGGTAATGATGACTATGTGCGCATGAATGAGAAATCAATCGCGCAATGGCAAAAAATGAAATAACTGGTGTTTTCCAAGTATAAGTACCACTTCCTATTACACTTTATTATTTTCCTGTGGGGTTTCACAGGAATACTTGGAAAGTTGATTCATTTGGATGCCCTGTACATTGTGTGGTATAGGGTAGGGATAGCATCCTTTGTGATCTTGTTGTATTTGCTTTTTGTGAAGTCTAAGTTAACCATTGACAAGAAGCATTTGGGAAAGATAGCCTTGGTTGGCTTGGTAGTCGCAGCACACTGGGTTACTTTTTATACCTCTATTCAATGGTCTACAGCTTCGTTAGGTATTCTTTGTTTGTCTACGACAACACTTCATGTAGCGTGGCTTGAGCCACTCATTATGAAAAAAAAGTTTTCATGGATAGAGTTTTCTCTCGGACTCATTGTTGTTGCAGGAATATATTTTGTTTCTGGAGACTTTTCTAGTCAAGAATATTGGGCAGTTTTAATGGGTTTAATTTCTGCTTTTCTTGCTGGGTTTTTCGCCGTTAGTAATGCCAAATTGGTTGAAGATGTTCCTTCTACTCATATTAGTATGTATGAGTTGGCAATAGGCTTTGTTGGTTTAAGTATTTATTTGGCCATGACCAATAAGATCAACATGTCCATGTTTTCAATGGCGATGTCTGATGTCTACTGGTTATTGTTTTTAGCAGTAGTTTGTACCTCATTTGCTTTCCTTGTTACCATCGACATTGTTAAAAGGTTAGGTGCTTTTACGGTTTCTTTGAGTATAAATCTTGAGCCGGTTTATACCATTATACTCGCTATTTTTATTTTAAAAGAGCACGAGCAATTAGGCTCCAATTTTTACATAGGGTCCCTTCTAATCATTTTGGTGGTGATCGCTAACGGTGTGATTAAAAACTATCAAAAAAGAAAAACTTTGAGGGTTATTAGATAAAATTTAATAGAAAAATTAAAAAATATGGAATACAACAATCTTGGAAAGTCGGGTTTAAAAGTAAGTAGGTTGTCCTTAGGCTCTTGGTTGACCTTTGGGAAGTTGATAGACGATAAGGTCTCCGAAAAACTTATGCATTATGCCTATGATAATGGGGTCAACTTTTTTGATAATGCTGAAATTTATGCTAGAGGTAAGAGTGAAAAAGTGATGGGAAAAATCCTCCATAAGAGTGGGTGGTCGAGAGATAGTTTTATTGTTAGCAGCAAAGTGTTTTTTGGTACTGGCGGTCAATGGCCAACTCAAAAAGGATTGAATCGCAAACATGTTTTCGAGGCTTGTCATCAAGCGTTGAAAAGACTACAGGTAGATTACTTGGACCTTTATTTTTGTCATCGACCTGACAAGTCAACACCAATTGAAGAAACAGTATGGGCCATGCATCAGCTTATTATGCAGGGTAAAATATTGTATTGGGGAACCTCCGAGTGGAGTGCTCAAGAAATCATGGAAGCCCACTTTTTTGCCAAGCAGAATCACCTTATAGGTCCAATTGTCGAACAAC
>Ga0115562_1002613_pt1 | contig 12411 bp, 13 predicted proteins | sample COGITO_mtgs_1105_6_FD_87200 | JGI IMG/M metagenome (GOLD analysis project Ga0115562, IMG submission 87200) | Pelagic marine microbial communities from North Sea - COGITO_mtgs_110516 | ecosystem: Environmental > Aquatic > Marine > Epipelagic | place: Germany:Helgoland, sampling site Kabeltonne...
CAACACATCAGCGAGGCGTGACTATGGATCTGGGACAAAGCGAACGGCTTCGGCCGGTGTTGGCTGCGGTTAAAGCGATGATCGCGGACGAGATCGCGCCTCTGGATGAGGAATTTCTGTCCGAGGTTGCGATTGGCGATCGTTGGACCTTCACGCCACGCCAGACTGAAATTCTTGAAGGTCTAAAGGCCAAAGCCAAAGCACGTGAACTGTGGAATTTCTGGGATACTTTCCGCGATGGCCCGCAACTGAACACGGTGGAATATGCCTATCTGGCGGAGGAAATGGGTAAGTGCCACCTCGCCGCCGAGGTCTTTAATTGCAACGCGCCCGACACCGGCAACATGGAGGTTTTCGCCCGATACGGCACCGATGCCATGAAAGAGCAGTGGCTGAAACCGCTGATGGCCGGCACGATCCGTTCTGCCTATCTGATGACGGAACCGGATGTCGCCAGTTCGGACGCAACCAATATCGCGATGCGGTGCGAGCGGGATGGCGCTGACTATATCCTGAATGGTCAGAAATGGTGGGCGACAGGTGCGGGTGATCCCCGATGCGCCGTTCATATCGTGATGGTGCGCACCCGCTTTGATGGGCCGAAGCATCAGCAGCACTCTATGATCGTGGTTCCGGCCGACACCCCCGGCATTCAAAAGCTGCGCGCCATGGAGGTTTACGGACATGACGATGCCCCCCACGGCCACATGCACTTTCGCTATAACAATGTACGTGTTGGTGCGGAAAATCTGCTGCTGGGTGAAGGGCGCGGGTTTGAGATTGCACAAGGGCGGCTTGGGCCGGGCCGCATTCACCACTGTATGCGAGCAATCGGACAGGCAGAGAAAGCACTCCAGCTACTATGTGAACGTGCGGTCGCGCGGCAGGCCTTTGGCAAACCACTCGCCCAATTGGGAGAGAATTTTGACATCATTGCCAAGGCCCGCATGGATATCGAACAAGCCCGCCTGCTTTGCCTCAAGGCCGCTTGGATGATGGATCAAGGGGACAAACGCGCAGCGGCTCCTTGGATCAGTCAGATCAAAGTCGTTGCCCCGCAAATCGCGTTGGATATCACCGATAAAGCAATCCAGATGTTTGGGGCGGCCGGCGTTTCACAAGACACACCACTGGCACGGCAATGGACACATTTGCGGACTTTGCGATTGGCGGATGGGCCAGATGCAGTGCATCGGCGGCAAGTGGCACGTGCAGAACTTGCGGGTTACATGACTGGGCAGAACAGCTCGTAAATGCGTTCAAGTAGCGGTCTGATGCGCGGGTCAGACAGGCTATAGCGCATGCTGCGACCATGGCGTTCGCAAGAAACAAGGCCTTCGTTGCGCAAGCGCAGCAACTGACCTGAGACATAGGACTGGCTTGCGCCTAGCGCCGTTTCCAGTTCACCGACGGTCAAATCACCGGGCACTAAAGCGCATAAAATCCGCAAGCGCCCTGCATTCGACAACGACTTGAGCAAATCAGCAGCCTCGGCTGCGGCCTCATCCATTGGATCGGCTAATTTCTGAACAGGATTTTCCATATGAAAACAGATAGGCTAACTTTTAAAACATTTCAACATTGAAATGTGTGTGGAACTGATTATCTTGATCCCCGAAGGAGATTCGATATGACACCTGACGTTAAAGCATTCTTCGACAATGCCACCAACACCGTTTCCTATGTCGTACGCGAGCCCGAGGGTCGCACCTGCGCAATCATTGACAGCGTGCTGGACTATGATCAGGCAGCCGGGCGGACGAACACGCAATCTGCTGACGAAATCATTTCCTGGGTGAAAGCGGAAGATCTTGTGGTCGCTTGGATCCTAGAAAGCCATGTGCATGCAGACCACCTGTCGGCAGCCCCCTACCTGCAAGAGCACTTGGGCGGTCAGATCGGGATTGGCGCCAATATCACGATGATTCAGGATACCTTTGGCAAAATCTTCAACGAAGGGACCAAATTCCAAAGGGATGGGTCGCAGTTCGACGCTTTGTTCAAAGATGGTGACAGTTTTCATATCGGCCAAATGCGCGCCGATGTGCTGCACACGCCCGGCCACACGCCCGCGTGCCTCACCTATGTGATTGGGGACGCTGCATTCGTTGGCGACACGCTCTTTATGCCGGACTTTGGCACTGCGCGCTGTGATTTCCCGGGTGGATCAGCTGAAGATCTCTATGCATCGATCCAAAAAATTCTGACCCTGCCCGATCAAACCCGCATTTTTGTGGGTCACGACTACAAAGCACCAGGGCGCGATGAATTTGCGTGGGAAACGACCGTCGGTGAACAAAAGGCGTTGAACGTGCATATCGGCGAAGGCCGTCCGATGGAGGAATTTGTCGCCATGCGCGAAGAGCGTGACGCCAAGCTTGGCATGCCGCGCCTAATCTTGCCGTCGCTGCAAACAAACATGCGCGCAGGGCATATGCCCGAACCCGAGGACAACGGAAAAAGCTATTTCAAAGTGCCAATCAACGCGCTTTAGAAACACCACAGAAGACAGGAATATACCATGCCGATGGATTGGATTATGGGGCTCGCCGGTGGCGTGCTTATCGGAACGGCTGCGGCCATCTTTTTGCTTGTGAACGGGCGGATTATGGGCGCCTCGGGGATTATTGGCGGGCTTGTGGACGGCAGCGGACGGCAAGACTGGATCGAACGCGCGGCGTTGATTACCGGCTTGTTGATTGTGCCTGGAATCGCGGCATTTGCTGTAGGCGGGTCCGAGACCCATCTGTCAGGGAATTGGCTCGTGCTTATCGCCGCCGGACTTTTGGTCGGTGTTGGGACGCGAATGGCGAACGGCTGTACCTCCGGTCATGGTGTGTGCGGCATTTCTCGGCTGTCGCTGCGCGGGATCGTCGCGACGGCGTTCTATATCGGCGCCGGCGGTCTAACGGTCGTCCTGTTTAAGCACATTCTAGGAGTGATCTAATGCGTACATTCGTTTCTTTCCTTGTAGGTTCGCTCTTTGGACTGGGACTGCTGATTTCGGGTATGACCGACACCACAAAGGTACAGGGTTGGCTTGATATCTTTGGCAACTGGGATCCAACGCTGGCCTTTGTGATGGGCGGTGCAATTGTTCCCATGGCCATCGCATGGCGTTTTACCGTCGGGCGCAAGCCTGTTCTGGCAGATGCCTTTCCCGCACCGCCAGAGCCGAAGTTGGGGCGTAATCTTGTCTTGGGGTCCACTCTCTTCGGGATGGGCTGGGGACTGGCAGGCCTATGTCCCGGCCCCGCCATCGCGTCGCTAAGCTTTGGTGGTTTGGGCGGGCTGATCTTTGTTGGTGCGATGCTCTTGGGCATGCTAATGGCCCCGATGGTGCGTGCGCGTCTAGACCGCAGGGCGCTTGCAGTTTAGGAAAGCCTATGGATATTCGCACCCTCAGCCCGAACTACGCCGTCTCGCCCCAGATTGATCCTGCAGACATTGCCGCGATCGCAGAAGCTGGCTTCAAAACGGTCATCTGCAACCGGCCGGACATGGAAATTCCGCCCAGCCACCATGCCGCGGTCATGGAAGCCGCGGCCCTTGATGCGGGCCTGAAGTTTGTCATCATCCCTGTCACGCATCAGGGGATGAACATGGAGATGATCGAGGCCCAAAAGAACGCCATCGACAACTCTGATGGTCCGACGCTCGCTTATTGTGCGTCAGGCACGCGATCGTCCATCGTATGGGCTTTGGGGCAAGCGAAAGACATGTCCGCCGATGACATCTTGGCGGCAACATCGGCGGCGGGCTATGAATTGGGCGGCATGCGGCCACAACTGAACGCGCTTTCAGGCGACTAAGCCAGATCCAGATCGCTGGGCATCGCCGCCATTGCAGGCATTTCATCGGACGGCCCGTCGATTGGCCCACTCACCTGCGGCGTATCATCTGCCAGCCCAAGGTCCGTTGTTATAGCCATTTTTTCTGTTTGCTCCATGTCCAGAGTATCCGGCTCGGGTAAAGACAGCGCCATGTCAGGCGTTGGAGAGGCCAGTTCCCGCAACTCCGGAGCCGGCGCGTCCTGTATGCGCACAGCACGATAGCCTGCAAGCTGGCCAAGCTTCGCTTGCGCCACCATTTTTCCGTCTTTAGCCAACAAGCAAACGGAATTTACCGTGCATCCAGTCAAATTGAGCACAGATCCAACACGCAATCCCTGTGCCGTCGCCAGTGAAATCGGAAAACGGTGCAAGAGCGCATCCAATTGTGCAGGTGCCTCAGAAACGGCTTCTTGAAACGCGCTGTCCCAGTTCACCGATGCGGGCGGAGCAGCAACTTCCGGTTCCGGCACTGCGATCAGCGGCAAAGCAATCATCAGGCTGCCTGTGCGGTCAGCAATCCCCAGATCAACATTCATTGTCACAATGCGATAGTTGCAATCCTTCAGAACCAGGCCAGCAGCCCGCGCATTTGCGATCTTTGCGCTTGTTGCAACGTTATCCAGCCACCCTTCTAAGGGTGTGCCCATCAGAGCCAGAGGGAATGCAGATAAGAGCGTTTCAAACAACGGCTCGCACAGCATTTTGTCGGTGCCCGTTGGCGCCCGTTGTTCCGCTTTGCGGCCCAGAAGCGCACCGATCGTCTCCATTTCAAGAATGGCGGCGCGGAATTCCACATCAACCGCGATCAGCCCGGCAAGCATATTCTCACGTTCAAGTGCCACCAGCATCAAGCCATCGTCCACCATGCCAAGCATGTCGTCCAGAGCGGTCACCTCTTCGCCAATGCTGGATACGCTGAGCATCAGGCCGACAGTGTCATTAGCCGCTTTGGTTAGCGCCAAACGCACAGCACGCGAAGACGTCAGCGGATTTACCGCCGCGTCTTGGCCCTGCGGTCTGGTCATCCGCCGCAGCAATGTCGCTTGTGAACTTTCGGTCATTTCCCTGCCACAGATGTTCCTCCACGACAGTTAAGGAAAACTGGTTACGTTTGTTCTAACGCCTCAGACTTTTTGACTTTCGGCAAACGCACACGGAATGCAGCTCCGTCCTGCCCTGCCAGATACAAAACATCACCGCCCAAACGGTGCATGATTTCGCGGCAAATCGCCAGTCCAAGCCCGGCACCGCCAGCTTTCGACCCATCTGCCACGCGCGAAAACTTCTCGAAGATCAGCTCTTGGTTCTTGCGGGCAATTCCACTGCCATTATCAATGAAATCAACAGCGTACCCATCCTTGTCTTCAATCACTTTGATGCGCAAATGCGGCTCAGCAGCGTCACAGTATTTGCTGGCATTCGAAATCAGATTGATAAACACCTGTGCCAAACGGTCCAGATCAGCGGTGAGCGTAATGTCTTCCGCAGCGCGGTCGCGGCTGACCTGCAGCACACCATCATGCAAACCGGCGGCGCGCATCGCCCGATCCAAAAGATCCGAGAGCTTTCCGGTTTGCTCGTGCAGGACGACTTGCCCATTCTCCAGAACGGATAAATCCAACAGATCATCCAAGAGACGGGTCAGGCGAACGGCCTCATCATGGATAATGCTTGCATAGCGCGCGTGGTCTTCGTCCCCCATTTCGCCGTCACGCAAGATATCGGAAAAGGACCTGATCGACGTCATCGGCGTCCGTAATTCGTGGCTGATTTGACTGAGAAAGGCGTCCTTTTGAATGGACAACGCAGTTAACTTGTCATTGGCGGCACGAAGTGCGCGGGCGGTTTGCTCCTGCTCCTTGGATTTCGCTTCAAGCCGGTTGGAGTATTCAAGAATTTGCGCAGCCTCATCCGCCACAGCAATCAGGTCTTCGACAGAAACACTGCTGCCACCGATCAACTGACCGATCATCGCGTGCGCAGTGGCAGCACCCACAGATCCTGCCAATTCACGTTCAAGCCGTTCAATAAAATCAGGTGTCACTTCGGGAAGATATCCAACCTTACCTTGGCGCACCGCCTCTTGTGTAAACAAACCTTGCGCCTCGGTACTACCAAGAATGCGTTGGGACATAATCAGCAAATCTTCTGCCCCAGTGGCTGCACCAGTCCAAGCGGGTGCGGCAGATGAATGCTCAAAGACATTCACAAATTGCGCGCCTTGCAATCGTTCCAACGGTCCGGGAAATGTGACCAAAGAACAGATGATCAGCATGGTAGCGTTCAACAACATGGACCACATGATCCCGTGCACAAGCGGATCAAGTCCCGACACACCAAACAGCGCCTGAGGTCTGAGCCAGGACAAGCCCATAAGCCCGTTCTCCATCACAGCCTGACTGATGACCGCATCCACACCAAAGCTGGGCAAGAACAGCGTCCACATCCAGATTGCCAATCCGGTCAACAGCCCCGCGGCGGCGCCAACACCGGTCGCACCACGCCAGAACATACCCGCGATCATTGCCGGCAGAATTTGCACGGCACCGGTAAACGAAATCAATCCGATTGCGGCTAGTGCTGTACCGCCCCCAGAGACACGATAGTAAAGAAAGCCCAGCACCATAATCCCCGCCACGGACAATCGACGAGAGAGCAGGATCACATTGCGCACATCGCCGGACATCACGGCATGTTGGTTCGCCTGAAAGCTAAGCCAGACCGGTGTGACAATGTGATTTGAAACCATCGTCGCCAATGCGATCGTCGCGACGATGACCATTGAGGTCGCTGATGAGAACCCACCCAAGAAGGACAGCAAAGCCAATCCTCCCTGCCCTTGGCTCAGCGGAACCGTGACAACGAAAAGGTCCGGGTTACTGCCCGCTGGCAGCAGGTCAAGCCCGATCACCGCAATCGGCACAACGAACAGGCTCATCATAAAAAGGTAAAGCGGGAACGCCCAACTGGCGACATGCAAATGCCGCTCGTCCGCGTTTTCAACCACCAAGACCTGAAACATGCGCGGCAAGCACAAGAACGCAGCGCCAGACAGGAAAATCAGACTGATCCAGCGCCCGCTGTCGTCATTCCACAGTTCAATGTCAGAGTTATCAATCCGGGTCAGCATCTCGCCCGGGCCCCCGGCGATACCCCAGACCACGAAGACACCGACGGCAACGAGCGCAAGGAGCTTCACGATAGCTTCGACGGCGATCGCAATCACGACGCCGTGGTGCCGCTCGTTAGCGTCCAGATTGCGCGTTCCGAAGATGATGGTGAAGACCGCCAGCCCAATCGCGACCCACATCGCAGTCACATTGAAGTCAGGTTGATCCCACGTGACACCTTCGATTTGGGCGAAGACTGCGAAGGAAAGCGTGACCGACTGGAGCTGCAACGCGATATACGGCGTGGCTGCAATCACGGAAATCACAGTGACAATCATGCCCAGTTGGGTCGATTTTCCAAACCGTGAAGACACCAAATCTGCAATCGACGTAATCCGCTGCGCCCGCCCAATCCGCACCAACCGCCGCACAACCCACCACCAGCCCACCATGACTAGTGTTGGGCCAAGATAGATTGTGACAAATTCCAACCCCGATCGCGCAGCGTAGCCTACCGCGCCATAAAACGTCCAAGCGGTACAATAGATGCTGAGGGACAGCGTGTAGATCCAAGGTGACGAAAGCCAGTTGGAATGCCCGTTTGCCGCACGCCTTTCGGCGATAAAGGCAATTGCGAACAGGAACACAACATAGCCAAGCGCCACAACGATGAGGGCATTGAATGACATCAGTTCGCGCCTGTGTCCTGCCCATCTGCGCCGTGACCAGATCGCATCCAAACAGAAAGCACAGCAGCAAGAACGATTAACAAAACCCACACACCGAAGACATAAAGCAGCCCTGAAGACCCGATCCTGTCATCTGGCGCGTTGCTCGACCAGGCCAAGGGGATCGCCAATAACACGATGCCCAGGAAAGGCACCAATTTTGCCGCGTCGCGTAAACGGCGTTTGCGATAACTTGCCTTCTCGAGGAAAATCGCCTGCGTTTTTTGGCGGCTCATGCTTCCATCAGGTTGCGCACATGGTCGCGCACTTCCGCGTTTGAAAAAGGCTTTGTCATGAAAAGATTTGCGCCAAGCCGCATGGCCAAGTCACGGTCTTTGTCTTGGCCGCGCGCGGTCAGCATCATCACAGGTGTCGTCTTCGTTACATCGCTTTCGCGCAGATCGCGCAAAATGTCGAACCCGCTTCGCCCTGGCAGCATCACATCAAGGATGATTACATCTGGCGGCATCCCAAGCACTTTTTCCATGGCTGTCGTGCCATCTTCATGGGTGTGCACAGTCCATCCGTCACGCGACAGAATGAAGCTGATCGCCTCAATGATGTTTGGTTCATCTTCGATCAGAAGGACGCGTTTGCCCATCTCATCGCCTCCCTTTTCCGCTTGCCCGTTTCAGTTGAATGGGCTGCACTAAGTATGACTATCGCGACAAATCTTCGCACTGTCAAAGCCCTGATTTTCCATTCATTCCCTCCAATGCCGGTTCACGCCGACTGCGGCATTCGACACGAGGGCAAATGCGGCACGACAGACCGACCGGTTGCGGCGGTGTTGCGCTCTCTGGCGCGTCTGGCATCACCAGCATGATACTTTGCAAGGTAGGAGGTGCGTCAAACGCGACAGCGCCCAGAGGTTCCGCCAAAGCAAAGCAAAGGAACCTTGTGGCGTTGGGTGCTGGCATTTGCACCTCCATGCGGATCGCCTGGTGTGGTCGCGTCAGCGCACCATATAAAGGCCAGAGCGGACAAGCGCCGCCGTTTCGCGGCATTGCAAAGCCGGCCACTTTCTTAAGAAATGTGAATGTGCCTGTCGCATCACAGACAACCAATCCCATGGGGGGGTGGCCCTTGTCAGCTGGCAGCTGCGCCATCCGGCGCATCACTGTGGCCAAAGGCACTTCAAAATGATGCGCAAGCTTTGCCGGATCATAGCTGTGCTTCCGACACGCCTTTTCGAAAGGGCTCAGCGGTAACGCGGCCACATCGGCGGCATAGGCAAGTAGAATCCCGCGCAGGATCTGAACCGCTGGTCCCTGAAGCTGTGCGTCTTTCAGAACAATGGCAGGATCAGCCCCTTCTTCCAAAGCATCCAAATGGAAATGATGCCGATCCAGAAAGCTCTCTACCTGCTCAAAGGGTGACCCGGACTGCTCTAGCACTGCCTCAGGAGCTTCGAGGTAGGTGACAAGCGCCTCGCTGCTGATGGCCAGACGCAGACTATCGTTATGGATATTCTCGTGAAAGCGGCGCTGCCAATCCTGATCGAGGTCTTCAGGTCCAACAAGGATAGACGCAGAAGAGCGAATTGCGCTGACGGCCGAGATCACCTCATGCAATGAGTCGGCAAGTTGCGGATCATATGCAATGCGATCAGTGAGGACGCGGCTTTTGTCTTCAAGCGTTGCGATCTTGCTTGCTTGCGCTGCAATCAAAGACGCCCAGCCAGGATAGCGGGCGGCGACTTCTTCGGTGCGGTCCAGCTCTACCTTTCCGCTGACGAGAGAAGCGGCATCGCGCATCTGATCCAACGTTTCATTGTCGACGCCATCGGCCAAAAGCGATGCATCAACATCCAGTACACGGGCCAGATCTGACAGCAGCTTACCGCCGATTCTGCGGCGATTGTGTTCGATTAGGTTCAAATAAGACGGTGAAATACCGACTGTTTCGGCTACAGCTGCTTGCTGCAACCCTCGATCTAAGCGCTTTTCCCTAATGCGTGACCCAACCAGTCGTTGTGTAGGCAAGATAGAATCCCTCAATGGTTTCAGTGGCTTTCTGCGGCTACAAGAAAATGGATTTACACCGTTGACGACTTAACTGTGCATGAATTTACAAATTAGTCCAGTCTCCTCAATGGTTTGTTGCCGAATGAGCGGAAGGCCACAAAAATGACATTGTGTTGAAAAAGCACTTGTTGCTGGGTCATTTGGCCCAAACGACTGATAATCTCTAGGGAGGATAATAATGTCCAAATCAAATTTCTCGCGTCGTGGCGTTCTCAAGACTGGTATGGTTGCCAGTGCTGGTCTCGCCCTGCCGCAGTATCTGCGCGCTGACGCTCATGCTGGATTTACTAATGCGCCGGGCGACAGTGAAGTCGTTCTTGGCTTCAACGTTCCACAGACAGGTCCATATGCGGACGAGGGTGCAGACGAACTGCGCGCTTATGAGCTGGCAGTTGAGCACCTGAACGGTGGCGGCGACGGCGGCATGTTGCCAACGTTCTCTTCACAGGCGCTGGACGGCACAGGTATTCTGGGTCGCGAAGTAAAATATGTAACTGGTGACACACAGACAAAGTCTGATGCAGCTCGCGCATCTGCCCGTTCGATGATCGAAAAAGACGGCGCAGTGATGATCACTGGTGGTTCCTCCTCTGGTGTGGCTGTTGCGGTTCAGGCGCTTTGCCAAGAAGCTGGCATCATCTTCATGGCTGGTCTGACACACTCAAACGACACAACAGGTAAAGACAAGCGGGCCAATGGTTTCCGTCACTTCTTTAACTCCTACATGTCTGGTGCGGCGTTGGCTCCGGTTCTTGCTGCCAACTACGGCACAGAGCGTAAGGCTTACCACCTGACAGCTGACTACAACTGGGGTTACACCACAGAAGAAGCCGTCCGGTCTTCAACAGAAGCTATGGGTTGGGAAACTGTGAACGCTGTGAAAACACCGCTGACACAGACTGACTTCTCTTCTTACATCGCGCCTGTTCTGAACTCTGGTGCTGACGTTCTGGTTCTGAACCACTACGGCGGAAACATGGTTAACTCGCTGACTAACGCTGTTCAGTTTGGTCTGCGTGAAGCACAAGCCAACGGTCAGAACTTTGAAATCGTTGTTCCACTGTACTCTCGCCTGATGGCGAAAGGTGCTGGCGCAAACGTTAAGGGCATCTTTGGCTCTACAAACTGGCACTGGTCCTTGCAGGATGCGGGCTCACAAGCCTTTGTCCGTTCGTTCGGTACAAAGTACGGCTTCCCGCCGTCGCAGGCTGCGCACACAACTTACGTGCAGACACTGCTTTATGCAGATGCGGTCACACGTGCCGGTTCGTTCAACCCATGTGCGGTTGGCGAAGCTCTCGAAGACTTCGAGTTCGACGGTTTGGGCAACGGCCCAACACTGTACCGTGGCGAAGACCACCAGTGCTTCAAAGACGTTCTGGTCGTGAAGGGTAAAGAGAACCCAGACAACGAGTTCGACCTTCTTGAGATCGTCGAAGTCACACCAGCTGCACAAGTTACTTACCCAGCTGATCACCCGCAGTTTGCAGGTGGTGCATTGGGTTCATGTAACCCAGGCGCATAAGCCAAACATTGTCAGGCCATCCTCACGGGATGGCCTGAACACCTTTTTGGTCAAGCCACGCCCTTTGTCGGCGGTGGCCTGACGCAGAGCACCCGCTGCTTACTCCCACAACGGATCAGAGGTCGCCAAATGGACCAGTTCATTCTTCAAATTCTTAACGGGCTTGATAAAGGCTCTGCCTATGCGCTGATCGCGCTGGGTCTGACGCTCATCTTCGGAACGCTCGGGGTCGTGAACTTTGCCCACGGCGCTTTGTTCATGCTCGGCGCATTCGTCGCTGTCACAATGAGCAATCTGCTGACACTCAGCCATAAGGTCGTGGACAATACTCGGACGGACTTTTTGGGCAATCCCTTGCAGGTTGATGTGCCCTACCTTTATGACTTCTTCGGACAAGCCGCCGGTGACACGATCATCGACTGGGCTGTTCCGATTTCGATCATCTTCGCTATTCCTATCATGGTCGGCATCGGCTTTGCGATGGAACGCGGTCTGATCAAGTATTTCTACAAGCGTCCCCACGCAGACCAGATTCTTGTGACCTTTGGCCTTGCCATCGTGATCCAAGAGATCGTGAAATACTTCTACGGCGCAAACCCTATTCCAACACCAGCTCCAGAAGCCTTTGTCGGCAGCTTCGACTTTGGCGTACTGCTTGGTTTCGATCCAAACGCGATTATTTATCCCTACTGGCGTCTGGTATACTTCTTCTTCTCGATGCTGATCATCGGTGCGGTCTTTGCCTTCTTGCAATTCACCACTTTTGGCATGGTTGTTCGGGCCGGCATGGCCGACCGCGAGACTGTTGGTATCCTTGGCATCGACATCGACAAGCGCTTTACCATCATGTTCGGCATCGCCGCCGCAGTCGCGGGCTTGGCGGGTGTGATGTATGCACCGATCAACTCGCCCAATTATCACATGGGCATGGATTTCTTGGTGCTGAGCTTTGTTGTGGTTGTTGTGGGCGGCATGGGATCACTTCCCGGCGCGGTCGCAGCGGGCTTTATGCTGGGTATCCTCGAAAGTTTTGCATCCATGTCGGTGGTCATCGACCTGCTGCCCGGGATCAACCAGATCATCATTTATCTTGTCGCAATCATCATCTTGTTGACGCGTCCACGTGGCCTGATGGGTCGCAAAGGCGTGATGGAGGAATAACCAATGCTCGGACTAGAAAAGAAAGAC
>Ga0115562_1002615_pt1 | contig 12409 bp, 15 predicted proteins | sample COGITO_mtgs_1105_6_FD_87200 | JGI IMG/M metagenome (GOLD analysis project Ga0115562, IMG submission 87200) | Pelagic marine microbial communities from North Sea - COGITO_mtgs_110516 | ecosystem: Environmental > Aquatic > Marine > Epipelagic | place: Germany:Helgoland, sampling site Kabeltonne...
CAATCACCCACACCATCCAGAGGTAGAGCACAGAAAACACCAAAAGCAGAATAGTGAGGCTGAAACTACCCATTGGCACCCCAAGCGTGGCACCGGTAAATGCCGCCTCTTGTGCAGCAGAAATAGCCATTATTGATAGTCGCCATCAATGGGTGACAAGGCGCGCGGCTCACGCCGTTCAGAAGCCACCGCATCGGCAATGCCCTGTAGAATTTTATTCAGGTCATCCTTGAGTTGCGGGTATTGGATGTGTTGTCTGTCTTGTGGATTAGCCGCTTGTGCAGCTTCGTCAATCATCGACCTGGAGAGTTCTAGCTCGTGATGTAAACGTAAAAGAATTGCACGCTCACTATCACTAATTGCATAGCTTTCGCCCGATACAACCAGTAGTAACGCAGTAAAGAAGAAACTATTGAAAATTCGCATGATGATTGCCTTTTGTTACGACAATCATCGCGTAAAACTGGAAGAAGTATGATGAAAAAAGGTTCAAATAAAAAAGACCGTTAAATCACATCGACTGTGGCCTAGTAATAACGCAGCATACTGGTTATCGCCATATCGTCAATTTCACTTAAATACCAAGTAATAAAGATGCATACTCAATTTATGCTCCGATCACAGGGTGCTGGTCATTTTCTTGTACTGGCTGCTTTCACTCTGCGGATTCAATCGGTCGACCTAAAAGGCTTATTCGAAAAGCGTCAAAATGTGCCAATTTCGGACGTTTGTATTACCCACAACAAGAGTTGCCAGCTTGTATAGGTGGGCACTTTACACTTCCGTAGGAGCAGTAAACACAGCAGTCTCCCGACTTCGGCTTCAGCACCTCATGGCAAGCTTCACACTCATAGAACCAATGACAGGCATCGGTTGGCATAACCTCCAACTTTTGATGGCTACAGGCAGGGCAAGTGATCTGGGAGCGGGGAATTATTTCAGTCATTTAGCCTCCGAGGGAGTCTTACACTCTTTCTTTGCTGGCCATATCAAATCCGCGATTGACACCGTTAACATCAAGATTAAGGCGGTATAAAACAGATATGTACTCCAACCGAACCGCCACAAAGGATAAAGAGTCGCCAGTATTGCCGCTGGGCCAAGTATGGATAGTATGCCACGCCAATGGCTGCGATGCTGAAACCAACCGTAGCAGTTCACTACTAGCGCGATAACAGCAAAGAGGGGTAACAGTGTATTAATGGCGAGTCCCTCTAATTGGCTGAGAAACCCAAGCCCAAGTGTGGCGGCTAATGCCCCCAGGGCGGGAAAGCATACTGTACAGCTAAGCGCGGCGATAATTACCCCTCCGACACCAAGCTTATCTAACGAACTTACAATTCGTCCCATTTCATCCTCCAGTCGTTGACACATGATAGTAAAAGCAACTATAAAACCTGTAGTCACTACAGGATCAAGAGTTTTATGACGAAATTATCCACTACATACTCACGAGGTCAGCTGGCCAAATCAACCGGCGTTAAAGGTGAGACCATTCGGTACTATGAAAAATGCGGATTACTGGATGTGCCTCCAAGAAGTGCTGGAGGGCACCGCATTTTTTCTGAGGGTCACGCCGAGCGGCTAAAGTTTATTCGTCGCTGTCGTGAACTTGGGTTTGCAATAAGCGAGATTGATAGCCTGCTTGGTTTAGCGATAGCAGGGGAGAAAAGTTGTGAACAAGTTCAGCAAGCTACTTCGGCTCACTTGACTGACGTACTCGATAAAATCAAAGATTTGAGGAAGATAGAGAAAACATTGAAGGGTTTGATCAAGCAATGCGAGGGCAATACAACCCCTTCATGCCCAATTATTGAGGTGCTTTTTTCCTGAGCTTAAATGTCGGAAAGGGGTTGTGGGTTCACTAAACACCTTCAGCCGCTGATGGGAAAATGATTACCATTCTGTGTTTAATCTTGAAAAAACGGATATTGTAAAGCTAAACTGGCTCTTTTTTGGGAAATCCTATCGAACACTTTAGCACTGACCCACGATTTACTTCTGTAGAAATCATCATAACCATCGCTTGACCTTTAATTTATATTGAACAAATTCATCTCCAAACTTTTGGTGTAAAATTGATTCTTCTGGAATGATTTGATAGCGATTGAGATACATTATAAATCCCGCTGGGCTAAGCAGTGAAAATGCATTCCCCAAAAAGATCGCCCAAGCAATAAGAATACATAAAAAACCTAAGTACATAGGATTACGTGTAACACTGTATATTCCAGTCGTAATCAAACAGGACGCTCTATCTGGTGAGACTGGATTTACTGTTGTCCCTCTTGTTGAAAAAACATGAACGCCCATTCCACACAAAATAAGGCCTAGTGCCGATATTGAGGCGCATAGAATTATTCTTGCTACCCAGGGCAGCTCAATGTCTGGTCCCACCAAAATCAGCAGCCATGCTAAAAATCCAAATAAAAAAGTCACCAGCACCGGGGGGAATTTTAGCGTCAGGTTAAACACGTAATTCTTTATCATCACGGCATTGTTCTGATGGAAATTCAAATTCTATAGTTGTGTGTTCTAAATTGTAATTGGATAACAATCCTTTTATATCACCCTTCAGCTCTATCGTGTCCGCCGAATCCAGGGCTTGATTTAAAACAAGGTGTGCCGTCAACACATGATGCTCGCCATCCAATGACCAAAAGTGAAGATGATGCACTCTCCTAACGAGAGGTAATTGCATCAGCTGTTGATCTATTTTTGTCTTTGTACTGTTATCGGGAACTGCCTGTAAAAACAGCTTTATTGTGGATGCCAGATTTTTAACCACATTAAGTAAGATGAAAAGTGTAAAAGCTATTGATAGTAGTGGATCTAAAATCGGCAATTCAATAAATAACAGAACAACAGATACAATCAATACCGCTACCCAACCCAGTACATCTTCTAGTAAATGCCAATTAAGTACCCGCTCATTAAGTGTTTTCCCTCGGCTAAGTTTGTAGGCGGCGTATCCATTGACCGCGACACCCAACACCGCCAATCCCAGCATCCCCTGGGCGTTCGGCATTTCAGGGTTGGCCAGTCTCGGGATGGCTTCGCTGAGCACCCATAAAGAACCTACCACCAGCACCACACCATTAATCAACGCCCCCAGTAACGAGAATCGCCTGTAACCATAGGTAAATACGCCGTTAGCGTTTTTATCACTGAGCTTGTTTAACAACCAAGCCGAACCAATAGACAGGCTATCTCCCAAGTCATGGACAGCGTCAGCCATAATAGCGGTACTATTGGTTAGCCAGCCCCCAATGAATTCAATAATGGTAAAACTGACATTTAATACGAAGGCCCAGCCGATACGCTCAGATGATCCATGTTGGTGGTGGTCATGCATTACTTATTCCCTCTGAGTAAGGTCGTTAATCAATTGCCCGCGTCCTCTTCTTTCCTCAATTTGGCCAATTCAGTCATGGCGTCGACACGTATTAATAACGCCCCCCTAAAAATAACCAAGGCGATCAACACACCAACAACAATATCCGGCCAGCGACTATCAAAATACCAGACTAAGCCACCACCAATAATGACCCCGAGATTTGCGATGACATCATTGGCTGAAAAAATCCAACTAGCTCGCATATGAACATCGCCGTCTTTGTGTTTATGTATCAACAGTAGACAAATGACATTAGCAGCTAGCGCTATCGCTCCGATGGCCATCATGAACTCCGATACAGGCTCACTACCGACTATAGCTCGACGAACAATATCGACGAGAATCAGGCCGCCAAGTGTCAACTGGAAGTAACTACTGAGTATCGCCGCGTTCGCTTTATGGCTTGCTGCTTTGCCGACAGCCACCAGCGCAATACCGTAGACAGTGGCATCGGCCAACATATCTAACGAATCTGCCATCAACGCGGTTGATTCAGACAACCACCCAAGAACCATCTCCACAACAAACATGGACGCATTAATAGCGAGCAGCCAGTACAGCACCTGTTTTTGGCTAGCATCCTCTATGCTCACATCACAACCGCAGTCACTCATTGCCCGTACACACTCCCAGTAAATTCACTTTTCATACCCTTACACGCTATACTAATACCTATAGTAACTATAGAGTCAAGAGAGGGCCTAGACTATGAAAATTGGTGAACTGGCAGATGTATCCGGCTGTTCAATACAGACCATTCGGTATTATGAAAAAGAACGATTGCTGTCTGCCCCGCATCGAAGTGACGGTAACTTTCGCCTATATAACCAAGCCATTCTTGATCAACTGCTGTTTGTTAAGCATTGCCGAAGCCTCGATATTTCCTTAAAAGAGATCCGGCAACTTGTTACGTTGAAACAATCCCCCAGTAACTATTGCGAAGATATCAACATCTTAATCGACACCCATATCCAGCAAGTCGATCAACGTATTAAAGAACTACACCGGCTTAAGAAACAACTAACATCACTACGCCAGAAATGCCGCTCTAATCAGAAAATAGAGGATTGCGGCATACTACAGAACTTGTCAGAAATGAAAATTGGCTAACACAGAGTTATCACCCCATTTCAAAAGTAAATAGAAAAATAGACAGCTGATTCTTAGCCTCATGCTTAGAGGGAAATGGCCCTACACCAGCTCCCTCTCTAGTTAAAAAGTACCATTCACCATTGATATAGTGAACACGGTCAGCTCCGAAATAAACATGGCTGTGGTGGTCGTTACGGCGATGCATCACAAACCCCCTCCGCTAATTTAACTATGGTTACAGTCCAATACTCATTGTATTTTCGACACTATTTATCCTCTTTCGTTGGCCCAACCAACGATGGATCGTCAGCGTCGTCGCCACCAATGGGCAGCGCTTGCTCAATCGGGCTGACATACACCCACCCCGAAATATTAGGCCCAATGCGTCCGGCCTTGCGGATAATACTTGTCACCGTGTCCACTTCCAGATCCTCGCAAACTAACGATACCCGCACCTCTGAAACTATCACCCCGGCTTCAGCCGAATAATCTTGCTCTGATTCACTCAACGGTTTCAGTGTGCCTTTAACATCTAACAACGTAATATTTTTATAACCGGCATCGCGTAACGCTTCAACCACTGGCGCCGAACGAATATGATGAATAAACGCTTTGATTTGTTTCATAACTAAAATCCTCTTCTGATACTGTCGATTAGCTTTCGTGTTTAATACTGTGCGCAACACAGACAATAGGTCTGTGTTGCGCACCACCTACTATTACGATGTGACAGCATCACCATTTTCATCAACAGGTTTAGGTTTACGATAGGCCATACGGTAAAGCCCCGGCAACACCAGCAGCGTTAGCAGCGTAGAGGAAATAATGCCGCCAATAACCACGGTAGCTAATGGTCGCTGTACTTCAGCGCCGGTACTGGTATTTAACGCCATCGGTAAAAAACCGAGCGCTGCGACCAGCGCCACCATTAAAATGGGGCGAAGTCTCAACATGGCACCTTCACGAATTGAACTATCGACATCCTTGCCGTTCGCCAAGCCATCACGAAATGCTGAAACCATCATGACACCCGTTAACACCGACACACCGCACAGCGTAATAAATCCAACTCCCGCTGTGATGGATAAGGGAATGTCGCGTAACCACAAGGAAATCACGCCACCAGTTAGTGCCAATGGCACACCACTGAACACCAGTGCGGCGTCTTTGGCCGAACCGAAGGTCATCATCAACAGTGCAAAAATCATTACTAGTGTCACTGGCACTAACAGACTTAATCGCTCAGTTGCTGATTGCAACTGCTCAAAAGTGCCTCCGTAAGCCAGCCAATAACCGGGCGGTAATTTCACCTGCTGATCAATTTTCTGTTGTACTTCGGCAACAAAACCACCCAAGTCGCGACCCCGCACGTTGGCGCTAACAACTAAGCGGCGCTTGCCATCTTCACGTGATATCTGATTCGCACCCGGCGCAAGATTGAGCGTTGCCACTTCGCCTAACGGCACATAACCTCCCTGTGGCAGAGGTACTGGCAGTCGCTCTAGCTGTTTCAGATCACTGCGTAGCTTTTCCGTTAGCCTAACCACTATCGCAAAGCGCCTGTCCCCTTCGAATACCAACCCCGCCTCTTCACCGCCTGTGGCAGCAGCCACTACATCCTGCACATCCGCTACGTTCAGACCATAACGGTACAATGCATTCCGATTTGACTCGACTGAGAGTATCGGCAACCCTGAAACCTGCTCGACCTTAACGCCTTCCGCGCCATCAATCGTGTTTAGCACAGCGGCAATTTCAGTACCAGATTTCAGTAGTTGCTCCAAATCATCGCCGTAAACCTTAACGCCCAAGTCTGATCGAACACCGGAAATAAGTTCGTTAAAACGTAACTGGATTGGCTGGCTAATTTCAAACGCATTACCTGGCGCTAAAGCCAGCTTTTGCTGGATATCTTCCACTAATTGCGCTTTGGTCTTGTCAGGGTCTGGCCATTCATCGCGATCTTTTAACATGACGTAGCCATCAGAAATATTGGGGCCCATCGGATCACTCGCCACCTCAGCAGTACCGACACGAGAAAAATAGGTTTTCACTTCAGGTACCTGCAGTACCGCACGCTCAAGCTGAAACTGCATTTCTAGTGACTGGGTTAGGCTGGTACCTGGAATTCGCAAGGCCTGTATGGCGATATCGCCCTCATCGAGATTAGGAATAAATTCCGTCCCCATCCGCGTGGCCAACCAACCAGAAAAAACAATAAAAACCACGGCACCACCCAATACGGGCAGACGAAGCTTTAATGCCCACTCCAACACCGGGGTATAAAAACGCTTGGCATTGCGAACAATAATGTTATCTTTTTCTTCAATGTGTCCGCTTAATAAAAGTGCGACAGCCGCCGGCACAAAGGTTAACGACAATATCAATGCCGACACCAAGGCCATGATCACAGCAAGCGCCATCGGGGTGAACATTTTCCCTTCCACACCAGTCAGTGCAAGGATCGGTAAGTTAACCAAGATGACAACAAGCACACTGATCAAACTCGGTGTAAACACTTCGCGTGTTGCCGAAAAAACGGTTTGAAAACGCTCTTCAAGATTCAAGATACGACCAAGATGATGCTGCCTCCCGGCCAACCGTAGGATACAGTTTTCTACGATGATGACCGCACCATCCACGATGAGGCCGAAATCCAGCGCTCCCAAACTCATGAGATTGGCGCTCACTTTCGTTTCAACCATACCGGTCATTAACATCAGCATGGACAGTGGGATAACCATGGCAGTAAGCAGCGCTGCACGTACATTGCCGAGCATCACCAACAATACGATCACCACTAATACAGCGCCTTCGAGCAAGTTGGTCTGTACGGTGGCAATCGTCTTATCCACCAGCACGGTTCGATCGTAAACAGCGTCGGCTGTAACGCCCTCGGGCAAAGTCTTGTTAATAGCAATGAGTTTGGCCGAAACGGCTTCGGAAACGGTTCGACTATTGCCACCGAGTAACATGACAGCAGTACCCAATACGGTTTCCTCGCCATCCAGCGTTGCTGCACCGGTACGAAGCTGCTTACCAAATCCGACCTCGGCTACATCAGCAACGGTAATCGGAACGCCACCATTATAAGTGACAATAACCCGCTCTATATCGGCAATATCGGCCACTTGTCCCGGTGCTCGAATCAAATACTGTTCACCATTTTTTTCAATATAGCCTGCACCGACGTTAGCATTGTTTTTCTGTAGCGCTTCCACCAAGTGATCGAAGGTGATTCCAAATGCTAAAAGCCGCGCTGGATTAGGCGTAATATGAAACTGCTTTTCAAAACCCCCAATGGTATTTATTTCGGTGACGCCCGGCACTAAACGCAGCTGTGGACGGATCACCCAATCCTGTAGCGTGCGTAGCGCAGTAGCATCGTACGGTTCGCCATTCGGTTGTTTTGCATTGGGTTCTGCGTGAACCGCGTAATGAAATATTTCACCGAGGCCGGTGGCTACTGGCCCCATCACTGGCTCGATACCCTCCGGCATATCACTTTTGGCTTGTTGCAGCCTTTCATTAATAAGATTACGCGCGAAGTAGATATCGGTACCTTTCTCAAACACCACCGTTACCTGTGACAACGCGTAGCGAGACAAGGACCGCGTGTTTTCAACATAGGGCAAACCGGTAATCGCAAGCTCCACCAGATAGGTGATGCGTTGCTCGACTTCCAGCGGCGAGTAACCAGGTGCTTCCGTATTGATCTGAACCTGGACATTAGTAATATCCGGGACAGCATCGATGGGTAGGTTCTGGTAGTTCCAGATACCCACTGCGGCCGCGACCGCAACGAGAAACATCACCAGCCAACGGCGAGCGATGGAAAATTGTATCAGTGCATCAATCATGGCGAGGTCCTTTTATGAACTCGCGCTACTGCGTTGCAATGTAGTAGCGATAACAAAGGGTGAATTATAAAAACAGAATAGACATAGACATTAATGACCATGTTCAGCACCCTCCTTACCCAGTTCTGACTTGAGGATAAAACTGTTTCTAGTGACATAGGTTTCGTCCTCCTGAAGGCCCGCCAGCACTTCACTGACCTCTCCATCAGTACGACCTAATGTCACTGGTCGCGGCTCAAAACCTTCTTCACCTTTCACAAACACCACACTACGCTCTTCCATCATTTGCACGGATTCATTGCGTACCGCTAGAGTTACTGGCGTTTCGGACAAAGTGAGTTCGCCGCTGATAAACAGCCCCGGCAGCCAACGGCGATTCGGATTTTCCAGCAACACGCGCGCGGTAACCGTTTGGTTTGCATGGCTGCCAAAGGGCGCAACATAGATCACCTCACCCTCAGTGGTTAACGTCGTGTTGTTGCTTTTAATAAGCGCCCGCTGACCCACGTTAACTTTAGCGATATCACTGGGAAATAATGACAGCTCTATCCAAACAGTGGAGAAATCAGCGACAACAAACAATGTTTTATCTGCTGTTTGTTCGCCGACATTGGCATTGCGCTCAGTGATAACACCGTCTTGGGAAGACACAACTGAGTAAGTTTTCAAACTCTCATTACTTTCAACGGTTAGTAACGTTTCACCTTTTTTAACGACATCACCAATTTTTTTGGTAACAGTACGAATGACACCATCAAAACGCGCTCCCACAGACTGAACACGTTCCGCGTTGGGCATCACCACGCCATACAGGGGCAAACTCTCACGGATATTGGCAGATGCTACTTGCGCAAGACCTATGTTCGCATGTTCTATCTGTTCAGGTGTAAGTTCGATATGGCCTTCATCTTCATCCTCATGCTCTCCCTCTTCACCATGATCATCCTCATCTTCATGCTCCGTCTCATTGTGTGGCTCATAATGATCGGATTCTGCATAAGCAACTTGCCCCGGCATTGCCAGAGTTACCGCTAGCGCAAACAATGCTATCCACTGACCGCCTGCCACTTTGATAATATAATTCATCATTTTTTCCTATTCGTTAATGCCAATGTCATCATCTAAAGATGCCAACAACGGTTCAGCTGTTAATTGTTCAATTTCGGAGCGATAACGCAGGGCGGTATTAGCCGTTTCTATCAATAAATACTGTGCAGCTATTAATTCCTGTCTTGCCGCAACCCACTCCTGATAGCTATAACGACCACTCTCGTAAGCCTTTTGTGTTTCGCTCAATGCCTCTTTCATCAAAGGAATGACGCTGTTTTGTAATATTTTTGCGGCAGTAATCGCTTGCTTATGTTCCTGATAGGCATCAAATAATTGTGCCCGTAACGTTAACTCTGCGGATTTTCGACGATAAAAAACGGCGTCACGTTCTGCCAAAGCAGAAGCGCTAACGCCTCGACTTCGTCGACCTGAAAACAGAGGCACACTAAAACTAGCCACAAGTGCAGTATCATCTGTTTCCTGAAACTGCTTTGCTCCAATAGACCAGCCGATGTCACTTGTAGATTGCGTTCTGGCCAATCTAAGCTCTGCATCCAGTAATCGCTCCTCACTGGCAAAAGCCTCTATTGAAGGGTTCATCAACGCACGGGCATAGAGATCTTCGAAATCACCGGTCGCACCTAATTCCATTAGGTTCCCACTCACCCGAACAAAGTTAGGTTCAGCCTCACCCCATAGCAATGAAAGAGAAACTCGGGAGCTGTGCTGCTGGCTCTGCTCTTTATTTACTGTGATTTCGGTGCGGGCGTACTCAGCACGAGCACGCAGTAACTCCGCTTCGGGTGCAGCTCCTGCATCAACCCTACGCTTTACCGACGCAGTGGTTTCCTTGGCTAATAATTGGGTATTAATCGCTAATTCGAGCCGGGCCTGAGAAGCAACAACATCAACAAAACGCCTTGTTAGCTCTCCCATTAAGTCGAGTGCGGCAACTTGTCGCTCGGCCTCTATTAAACGCTGACGAGCACTCGCCGCTGCAACTCGCGCTTGCCGCTTGTCACCTAGTTCTATGACTGACGATAGCGCAAGGGTGATTTCAGCACTGTCTGTGCCATTAAAATCACCACTCCCAGCAAAGTTTTCGATGTCAACGCCAAATTCAAGCGCCGGGTTTTGATCCGCCATTTGCACCATGCCCTTACTCCCCAGTTTACGAAAGCGATAGACTTGTAATTGAGGGTTTTTTAACATGACCAATTTTGCTGCAGAAGCCAACGTCATTTCTGAACTATAACTTTCTGCGACAGCACTTCTCGCTGTAATCAACGTAACAATCATTACAAAGAGTGATACACGGTACATTTGTGAGTGGCGGTATAATCTTACGACGCCTGCTCCAAACAAATATCTAAACATACTCATAGCCTTTTTCCAGACGGTAGAAGACCGCCCACAAGTTAATTGGTTAAAAAATTTACCTTCATACGTTTTAGATCAGACTATTTTTTTGATGCAATGCAGGAGCGCTTGACGCATTCTCCCGAAAAACATTTCGATGGTAGGCCACCTTAATATCGGCATCTTTAGGCATAGACTCAGGTAATTTCACTTTGAATCTGGACCCGCGCTGACCAATACTATGCGTGTACCTGAGTAAAATCGCGGGGGTATATTGCGCAGTAGTATCCAGCAGAACATCACCATTAGCAGCAGTGACTAAAATATCGACATGTCCAGACCGAACAGGTGTATTGGCAGACCTGCGTCTAATTTTTCCTTTAATAAATAAACCCTGATCATCGCTAACAACATCCAGGCGACTAAACAGCACTCTGGCGTTACCGTAAACGGCCTCAACAGAATACTGATCTGATTGATCATTGCGTTGTTCTGCTATCGCATTAACCGCCATAGTAATAGAGATAACTGACACGCAGATACGCACTGCATAAGAGATAATTTTCATTGTTTTTTCCTATCAAATCACACGAATAGATAACACGATTTACGTGCATCCAAATAAACTAGTATTACGGTTTAATTACGCGCGGATAGGAGGTCTATGAAGAAGGTTAAAAGAAAGGGATGTATAGTTACGATTATAACTAGACGTTAACGTGAAGGCATGGACAACTGGAAGAGATTGCGCCGATGTAGACATTGATAACATATGACAATGCCCGAAGCTAGTGCAACAGTGCTCACATTCTTGATCGGCCAGAACGAGTAGTAAAGAATTTGAATCAAGATTATTAGCGTTTAAATCATTCTTAATTTCCGAATTTTGTTCCTGTGAGTGAGCTAATTCAGAATACAATGTGCAGGGATCAGCAACACTTGCCAACACCAGCTGACAAGAAAGTAGTGCTAGCAAAAAGACTGCGATAATTTTGCGCTTAAAAAGCATATACAAAAAATTTCCTAATAAGTCTGTTAAGCATAGACCTAAAGCACCTTATAAATCAACAAGCAAACTACCATTATTACGAATAGGGCCGAAATATAGGATGCCCCCCGTCTTATATTCCTTATATCAAGCCCTGCGGATAATAACCCTATAAATCAAATCTGGAATAATAATTACAGTGTCGTCGCAGCCCACTAAGTACTCCAAACGTATTTCCAGAGCGGGTATATCGATATCATTAATTCTGAATTTTATATGGCAATAGTCCGTTAAGGGTCAACTACCGAAGTAAACCCCATTTTGGCTAATAGGCAGCTCACCCCTCGATAGCAGACATCTGGACAAGTAAGGCTGTCGATCACATGCTGTGTGAGCAACCCCTTAAGGCGGACTCTTTATGATACAGGGGGTTATTGAGCTCTCAACTATATTCAGTGTGCAACTTTATTACTCAGTATGGGGCTTTAATACATGGTATGAATCTTTATTACTCGACGGCATAAATCACACCGACGACCATTCACCAAAAAACGTCCTTAGCAATCATCAGATACTCGATAAAATTGTCGATAAATTTTCTGAAGCATTAGAAACTATTTGGATAAAACGTTAGATTGTGAACGGCTAAAAATATTTCTTTAA
>Ga0115562_1002623_pt1 | contig 12387 bp, 8 predicted proteins | sample COGITO_mtgs_1105_6_FD_87200 | JGI IMG/M metagenome (GOLD analysis project Ga0115562, IMG submission 87200) | Pelagic marine microbial communities from North Sea - COGITO_mtgs_110516 | ecosystem: Environmental > Aquatic > Marine > Epipelagic | place: Germany:Helgoland, sampling site Kabeltonne...
GTCATGACTGAGGCGTCTATTGATCCAGCCCTGAGTCGGGATATTTATGTGGCTATGGGCGAACCCTTATCTGATGGAGCTTGGGCCATGCGATTGCATATCAAGCCCCTCATTCGTTGGATCTGGCTTGGGGCGCTGATGATGGCATTGGGTGGCATGCTCGCTGTTTGGGACAAACGCTATCGACGAACTCAATCTACCACCAATGGAGCTGTAATATGACTCACACTGCAAAGCGACTACTGATGGTGTCGCCCATGGTGATGGCCTTCGCACTGGGGTTATTTCTCTACCAAGGAATTGGCCAAGACCCTAACAACACTGAATCAAGTTTGATTGGTCAAACATTACCTGAGTTTAGTGGCCAAACACTGGATTCTCCCAGTAGAAATGTGTCTCAAGCTGACATGCTTGGCCAACCAGCTCTTGTCAATGTTTGGGCCACTTGGTGTCCTACCTGTCGGGCTGAGCATGAATTTTTAAACACTATTGCTCAACAAGACAATGTTCGCATCTTTGGGGTTAATTACCATGACCAAAAAGATGCAGCGCAGCAATGGCTGCAAGACCTAGGCAACCCCTATGTGTTTTCAGTGTTTGATCCAAACGGTGCTCTTGGGATTGAGTTGGGTGTCGTTGGTGCCCCAGAAACCTACTTAATTGATGCCCAAGGAGTAGTGCTTGATAAACTCACTGGAGAACTAAATGAGCGAACTTGGCCACAGTTGCGTAGCCAATATCTCAGTTTGTTAGAGGCCAAGAACTGATGTTAAAAAGTATTACAGTGAGCCTATTATTAGGTTTCATGAGTTGGGCCTCGCCGCTGTTGCAAGCTGATGTTGGCTCTTATGAATTTGCAGAACCAGAAATGGCACAACGTTTTGTTGACCTAACTACCGTTTTACGTTGTCCAAAATGTCAAAATCAAAATTTAGCAGATTCAGATTCGATCATTGCGAAGGACTTGCGTGGGCAGTTACAAATGTTGATCAAGACGGGCCAGACTGATCGTCAAATTACAGACTTTATGGTGCAGCGTTATGGTGAATTTATTCTCTATGATCCGCCTTTTAATAAAGGCACTTTGGTGTTGTGGCTGGCTCCATTTGGCATGGTATTGCTTGGTTTATGGGCGCTGTGGTTTTTTGGTCGCAAAACCACAGGCCAAGGTGCAATGTTGACACCCAAGGAGCAACAACAAATAGAACAACTGTTAGCAGACAACCAAACCCAGCACAGGGATTTAAAAAATGATTGAACTTTGGGCTGCGATTGTTTTTTTATTGTGCCTAACAAGTGGATTTGTACTTTGGGCTTGGTGGCGGCCCTTGCCTATGTCAGCGCTGGTTAATAATAGAAATGATGCCGTAGTCTCACTTTATCGTGCTAAAAAAATGGAACTTGAGCAAGAACTTGCTTCTGCACAAATCAATCGCAGTGATTACGATCAAGCTTTGGCTGAAATGCAGCGCACGTTATTATTAGACACTTCAGCGGCATCTGGCTCCAACAAGTCGGCCAATCATGCAGGTGGTTTTTTATTGCTGTTGGTCGCTTTAGTGATTCCAGCTGCGGGCTTAGTGACCTATTTTCAATTAGGTTCCTACAGTGGCTTGCAGCAAAGCTATAACTTAAAAAACACACGTTCAATTGCTGCCTCTGCACCGTCATTGAAGTTGTTAATAAGTGGACTTGAAGGGGCTTTGCAGGAACAGCCCAATAATCCGGAAGGCTGGTATTTATTGGCCAATAGTTATATGCAATTAGAGCAGACAGCCATGGGCATTAAAGCGTTTGAGCAAGCGTTAAGCTTTGTGGAAATAGGTAGTCGTCAGCAGGCTGCGCTTCTGGGGCAGTATGCACAAGCGGTGTTTTTTGATGAGGGTGAATTTAATGAAAGAGTTAATCAAGCCATTGCTGAGGCCATGTCACAAGACCCAAAAGATGTGTCAGCTCTAAGTTTGTTGGGTATTCAAGCCTTTGAAAATGCTCGTTATGAAGCTGCTATACAGTTTTGGCAACGTGCGTTACCCAGGGCTGGTGAGGGACAAGGTAGAGTTTCACTAGAATCTGGTATTGCAAGCGCCCAACAAATGCTTAATAAAGATTCCAGTCATAGCCAAGGGGAGTCCCTAGCGGTAAAGGTGTCTTTGGCCAATGGTCTGTCTATTCCGGCCTCAACCCAAGCGGTGCTTTTTGTTTATGCTAGAGAATCTGAGGCAGGCATGCCACTATTTGCTAGTAAATTAGACCCTAATGATCTGCCCCTTGACGTGCTTTTTACCAATTCAATGGCGCTTCAGGTGGGTACACGTTTGGCTGATTATAAATCTCTAAAATTTATTGCCCATATTGCATTAGCCGGTGTTCCGGGTCAAAAGTCTGGTGATTTGGTAAGTCAAACCCTGGACGTGATGATCGATGGTAGTGATATTAATGCAGAAAATAAAACAGTTTATTTGACCATCGACCAAATCCTGAAGTAGTCTAGCATCAAAAATACTAACTCTAGAGTGAATGGATGCGCCTAAAGAGCATCAAATTAGCTGGCTTCAAATCTTTTGTTGACCCTACTAAGGTCCTTTTACCAGGGAACCTGTGTGCTGTGGTTGGCCCCAATGGCTGTGGAAAATCTAATATTATTGATGCGGTTCGTTGGGTTATGGGAGAAAGTTCTGCCAAAAATCTGCGGGGTGAGAACGCGACGGACGTTATTTTTAATGGTTCAAGTAGTCGACAACCCGTTGGTCAAGCAACCATTGAATTAGTGTTTGATAATCATGACCGCACTTTAGCGGGTGAATTTGCCAGTTACAATGAAGTCTCCATCCGTCGCAAGGTTACTCGTGAAGGACAATCTACTTATTATTTAAATGGTCAAAAGTGCCGCCGAAGAGACGTGACAGATTTGTTTTTAGGAACAGGCCTAGGTCCTCGTAGTTATTCTATTATTGAACAGGGCATGATTTCTCGCCTGATCGAATCCCGTCCTGAAGAATTGCGAGTTTATATTGAGGAAGCCGCTGGTATTTCTCGTTATAAAGAGCGCCGACGGGATACTGCCAACCGCATTAGCCGCAGCCGTGAAAACCTAGCACGCTTGCAAGATATTAGAGAAGAGCTAGGCCGTCAATTAGAAACCCTTAAACAGCAAGCTACAGCAGCAGAACAATATACCGAACTAAAACAGAATGAGCGCCAACATAAGTCTCAATTGGCGGCCCTACAATGGCGTGAGTTACGCCAAAAGTTGATAGATCAACGCATCAATATGGGTCGCATTGAAGAACAAATTGTTTTGCAAAAAACTCAGCAAGACACGCTTTTAGTGCAACTAGACGTGCAAAAAAATGACTTGGCCTTGTTGAATGATAGTTTTACCGAACAGCAGGGTGGGTTTTATGGTTTGGGAGCAGACATAGCGCGTTTAGAACAAACCATCGAGTACCAGCAACAACAACAAAAGCGGTGGCAAGCCGATGAGACTGAAGCACAAGAGCAGTTACAAAGGATCGATGAGGCATGTACGGCAGATGGTAACGAGCTTAACCAACTCAGTCAGCAACAAGAACAGTTCGAACTAGAGGCTGAGTTAGCCGCTGAACAGTTATTTGAAGCCGAAACCCATGTGCAAGAAAAAGAGGAAGAGCGTCAATATTGGCAACTTCAGTGGCAGCAAAAAAGTGATCAAACGAGTCACTTAAAACGCATCATAGAGGTTGCCAAAACAGGTTTGCAACATCAACAACAGCAGGCTAGCCAAGCGCGACAAGATCGCCAAACAAGTGTCAGCGAACTGGAAAATCTAAGTTTTGCAAATGAAGATGATATTGATTTATTAGAAGCTCAACTTGATCAGCAAAAACAACAACAGCAGCTTTTTAAGGAGCAGTTGTTACGTTTAGAAGCCGAGTTAGAAACCCTTAAACAAGAAGAGCGTGGGCAACAAGAGGCGTTAGACGGGCAAGTACAGGAATTAGGTATGCTGGCTGGCCAACTGGCATCATTGCGCTTGCTTCTAGCAGAAGCCGAACAAGATGCGCCAGACTTGCCTGCAGATTGGCAGGCAGAAGTTGATCAAAAGCTTGTCGACGCTATGCAAGTGGACCCTCAGTGGGAAGTGGCTGTGGAGCACATTTTACAAGATTGGCTGGGTGGCTACTTGTTGGGTCAAATGCCTGACCAAAATGTCGACCAATTAATTGCTGCCAGAGGCTTGACACTCTTTGTACCGCAGCAGCATCAAAATTCTATAAAGTCAATTAATACGCATCCAAGTTTAGTTGATAAGGTCACAGCGCCTTTTGGCTTGCAAGGTTTATTAGCTCACGTGTTCTTGGCTAATAATTGGCATGAGGCAAATGACTTGTTAGCCAGTTTACCGATTTATGCCAGTGTCATTTTGCCTGACGGTCTTTGGATAGGTCATGGCTGGGTGCGCACGCCACCTCGAGAGGGCAGTGTGACTGGAGTGCTTGGGCGCAAGCAACAAGTACAAGCTTTGTCGACTCAAGAGGAAACGCTGCGCGCTCATCAAAAAATCACCCAAGACGCACTAACACAAGCCAGAGAAGACACTTTAGCGCTTGAACAAAACCTAACTCAAACGCGTGAAGCCCAGCAGCAAGGCCAGTTTCAAACGCAGCAGAAACAGCAGGCGCTTGCTCTTTTGCAACAACAAAGTCAGCAGGGCTTGGCACAGCAGCAAAATTTACAACAACGAATACAACAGCAAACTCAGCGGCTAGAAGACTCAGACGAAGAAATGGCATTGCTTCAAGAGCAGTTGGGTGAGCACGAATTAGCACTTGAAAGCACACAATTAAACTTGCCAGACTTAGAAGTTGATAAAGAATCGGTAGAGACACAACTTGGTCAAGCTAGGCTTGAGTTTAGTCAGAAGCAGCAACAAGTGATGCAACTGCAAGCCCGCAAAGACAGTGTGCTGGCGCAGATAACCAGTTTAGGACGTTCTGTTGAACGTCTGCACGAACAACGTGCTCAGTGGCGTGATAAACAAACCGAGATTGAATCTAGAAATGGTGGCCAGCAACAACTAGATGATGGATCTGAGAAGAGCCTGACGGAGCAACTGGAGAGACTGCTTACTTTGCGTGTGGAAGCAGAGACTAAAATGGAGCAAGGGCGGCACGGCATTAATCAATTAGAACAGGTGATGCGTCAGCTAGAGAAACAGCAGCTTCAACAAGACAATGAGATTCAACAAGCTGATCGGGAGCTGCAAGATGAGCGTTTAATTGAACGTGAGTTAGAGGTTAATGCAGAACATATTAAAAAATCAATGATAGAGCAAAACGTACTGGTGGAAAAGCTGGCAGAAGTACTACCGGAGTCTATTGATCAAGAGCAGTTAAGTCGCTTGCTAGAGCAGTGTCAGAATCGCATCAAGCGCCTTGGTGCGATCAACTTAGTTGCGATTGAAGAATATAAGTTGCAACAAGAGCGTAAAGCCTTTCTTGATCTACAGCACGATGAAGTGATTGACGCTTTAGATAGTTTAGAGCAAGCTATGCAAAAAATTGATAAAGAAACACGGGATCGATTTAAACAAACGTTTGACACAGTAAACGAGAGTTTAGGTAGCTTATTTCCCAAAGTATTTGGAGGTGGGCGGGCTTCGCTCGAACTTACTGATGACGACATGTTATCCACGGGTGTAACTATCATGGCGCAGCCTCCCGGCAAAAGAAACAGTAGTATTCATTTGTTGTCAGGTGGAGAAAAAGCACTGACTGCAATCGCTCTAGTTTTTTCCATATTTCAGCTCAACCCGTCACCTTTTTGTATGTTAGATGAAGTGGATGCACCCTTAGATGACGCCAATGTGGAGCGTTATGCTCGCCTTGTAAAGGAAATGTCAGCTCAGGTGCAATTTATCTATATTAGCCATAATAAAATTGCCATGGAAATGGCAACCCAGCTTTTGGGCGTTACTATGCAAGAAGCCGGCGTATCCAGAGTCGTGACAGTAGACGTAGACCAAGCTATTAACATGACAGATCAGACTTTAGCTGTTTAGCATTCATCGAGTATGCATCAAGTATCCATTTAGTGTTTATTTAGTGTTTATTTATCGTTTTTATCGCTTTTAATGGGTGTATGATCAAATAACACTATAAAAACAAGGCCTAAAGGTTTTATATCTATTATTTAGAAGGTATAGTCGGGTTTAACTTTACGTGCTTTGCGGCATAATAATAATTTTTAAAAAATAGAAATTTTTATGGCATTAACAACGTGGTTATTGATGTTTGGTGGTTTAACTTTTGTGGCTGTCGTGATCGATGGTGTGCGGCGTATGTTTGTGAGCCATGCAGCGTTGAAAATTGATATAGACGAGAGCTACTGTGACCTGCCTGTAGTCACTTACAGCAGTGAGTTACCTAACGGCGGCGCGCGCGTTGTGACTGCGGGAAGCAAACCAGCAGTGACTGTAGAAAACACAAACATAGACCTTGAACTGACTGGTAATGTAGAAGCTGTAAACCTGCAAGCAGACACATTGGTTGATGAAGGCCCTAAAGTGACTCAGTTAACGAGCACCATCCCTCCTTTGACAGAATCTATAGAACAACATGAAGTTGCCGAAGAGCTTGAGACTGAGCACCCCGATGCGGGTGCAGTTGTGTTTGAAGATGGAGCTTTAGTTGAATTGGCAAACCCAGATTTTGTTGAATTAGCCGACCCTGCTTTAGCCGAATTAGTGCCGCAAGACTTGACGGTCGCAGATCCTGTGGTAATGGAGTTACCGGTAGAAGATGAATTTGCATTTACCTCTGACTTTGCCTCTGATGTTAGCACTGATTCAGCTGCCAGTGCTGAAATAACAGACGAGCAGTCGGACATGACTTTGGATGTGGCATTGGATGCGGCAGAGATTATGACAGAGTGTATGACCGAGGTTATGGCAGAAGGTAGAGCTGTCATTGAAAGTCGAGATAAAAGTAGTGATGTGGATGTGAATAACGAACACTTTATTCTCGATCGGACCCCCATCAGCTTATCGAGTGAAGAAATAGAAGCTTTAACCAAGGTTAAAGATGAGCAAAACCTGATACCGGATACGCCAGATGGTAGTTTAGTTAGCTCAGACTTTGACCCTACCCGGCCAGTGCATGAACTGGTAGAAACTAATTCAATGGTACAAAGTGATTTATTTGCTGAGCAAGATCTCACTTCACTGGTCACGGTCAAAAGCAGTGTCGGCCATGATTTACTTGAAACCAGCGATGATATCTTGTTTAGTGATACAGGGATTGAAGAATTATATGCACAAGACGTTTCTGTGCATGACTTGGATGTTTCGACTGAGCGCAGCGAAGATCAAAGCCTCTCCAAACGTTTTGCGAAGGTCACTTCCATGACTTTTGGCAAAAAATTATTGAGTCGAAAGCGAGTGGCAGAACAAGAAGCTTTAGATGCTGTTGAAGAAGGTGCACACCATGGGACAGATGTTGAGCAAGTCATCAGCATTCTTGTCACAGCCAACGAGCGCCAAGGTTTCTATGGGCCTCAATTACTTCAATTGGTCAAAGCATGTGGCATGGTGTTTGGAGAAATGGACATCTTCCATCGCTTCGAAGATGGACTAAGGTTAGGTAAAACCCAATTCAGTATGGCCAACATGATGGAACCAGGCACCTTTGACCTGGATGATATAGATCATTTGCATACTCCAGGAGTGGTCTTCTTTTTGGGTCTGCCAATGGCTCAAGATAGTATGCAGGCCTTTGACTATATGCTTGAAACTGCCCAGTGTTTGGCGAGTAACCTTGGGGGTGGCGTACTTGACGAGCAGCGCAGCGTCATGCGTCCACAGACCATTGCCCATTGTCGCCAGCAAATCCGTGATTTTGAGCGACGTCATTTGACACGTCGTGCGCAGCTCTAACCCTTTAATAGTTTAAAAACAACGATGTCAAATACGCTTATGACGCAACTCGACGTCATTAAAGACCAATTGCGCGAGCATAATCACAGCTACTACATACTTGATGATCCCACGGTTCCTGATGCTGAGTATGATCGGCTGATGCAAGAACTTTTAACCATCGAAAAAGCTCACCCGCAATGGGTAACTGCTGACTCTCCAAGCCAAAGAGTGGGAGACAAACCCCTTGAGAGTTTTAAACAAGTCACCCACGCACTTCCCATGCTTTCTCTAGATAACGCTTTTAATGGGGATGATTTATGTGATTTTGATCGCCGTGTTAGAGAGCGTTTGAATAAATATCTTCAACGGCCTCTAGACCAGCCGATTGCGTATGCCTGCGAACCTAAGCTGGATGGCATTGCCGTAAGTCTTACCTATGAAAAAGGCATCTTGGTCACCGCAGCCACGCGGGGTGATGGTCGCCGTGGTGAAGACATTACCCAAAATATCCGCACCCTTGATTCAGTTCCGCTGCGTTTAATTGGTAAAAACTGGCCTGAAACCCTCGAAGTAAGAGGTGAAGTTTATATGCCAAGTGTGGGCTTTGAAACCCTCAATACAAAATTAGTTGAACAAGGGCTCAAGACTTACGTTAACCCCCGCAACACTGCTGCTGGAAGCTTGCGTCAACTGGATAGCAGAATAACAGCGCAAAGGCCTTTAGAGATGTGTGCCTATAGCATTGGTCTGGTCAGTGAAGAAAGCCCCTTACCCACGCAACATTTCGATATTTTGCACCAATTGCAGGTCTGGGGATTTAAAATTAATGCTGAAATGCGGCGGGTGCGAGGAATTGAAGCCTGTTTAGACTATTACCAAGCATTGGCAGTCAAACGGAGTCATTTAGCCTATGAAATTGATGGTATTGTTTTTAAGGTTGATGAATTGGAACTGCAAAAAAGTTTAGGTTTTGTTGCGCGTGCCCCTCGATGGGCTATTGCCCATAAATTTCCAGCTCAAGAAGAAATGACGCGGGTATTAAAAGTTGAATTTCAGGTAGGACGGACTGGAGCAGTCACACCAGTGGCTCGATTAGAGCCAGTATTTGTCGGTGGAGTGACCGTGAGTAATGCCACCTTACATAATATGGATGAAATACAACGTTTAGATCTCCACATAGGCGATACGGTGATTGTACGTCGCGCTGGTGACGTCATTCCCAAGGTCGTCAAAGTAGTGTTAGAACGGCGACAAGCGAATGCACAGGTCATAAAGGCGCCCTTAACTTGCCCTAAGTGTAAAGGTCCTGTCGAAAGGGAGGATGGCGAAACTGCATTAAGATGCGTCAATGGCTTAAGTTGTGCTGCTTAAATTGTACAAGCCATCAAACATTTTGTGTCTCGCAAAGCAATGGACATTGATGGCTTGGGTGAAAAACAAGTTCAAAGCTTAGTTGAATCGGGCAGAGTAAAGCATATTGCAGATTTATATGCCTTAGATCAGACTGCGCTAATAGCGATGGATCGTATGGGAGAAAAATCTGCTAGTAATCTTCTTTCTGCTTTACAAAAAAGCAAATCCACAAGTTTGGCTAAATTTTTATTTAGCCTAGGCATCCGTGAAGTTGGAGAGGCTACGGCGCGCAGTTTAGCGCTGCACTTTGGTGCACTAGACAATATTAAAGCGGCAGATATCCAAAGCTTATTGGCCGTTGAAGACGTGGGTCCAATCGTAGCTCAGCGAATCTTTCACTTTTTTACTGATAATGAAACGCTGGCTGTAATTGATAAACTGCAAAATTTAGGCGTCACTTGGCCAGAATTTGACCCTGTAGACACTGAACAGCAAAACTTGCCATTTAAGGATATTTGCTTTGTGATTACAGGCACCTTAACGAGTGTTTCTCGAGAAGAGTTAAAAATTCAATTACAAGAATTAGGTGCCAAGGTGGCATCAAGCGTCTCCAAAAAAACAGATTATTTGGTGGCGGGAGATAAAGCAGGGTCTAAGTTGGTGAAGGCGCAGGATCTTAAAGTGCCAGTGCTAGATGAATCCCAAGTACAGATGATGATGGCTAATGCCCAAGGTTAAGGGACTTGGCTTTAATCACAGATGTGCCAAGTTATTTTGCTTTCGAATGAGTATTAGTCGAATATTAGTCAAATATTTAATGAAAGATTAATTAAATATTATTTTGAGTTAAAAGGAAAAGAACCACCATGACAGTAAAACAAAGTCTGGCTTGGCAGGCTCTAGAAGCACACCTGCAAAAAGATATTTTGCCTTATTCCTTGAAACAATTATTCAATAAAGCAGGCCCCGAACGTTTTAATGACCTTTCGTTATCCGCACAAGCTGTGTTATTGGATTTATCCAAGCAAAGACTCAACCCCGAAACACTCACTTTGCTTATTGAATTAGCCGAGCAGCAGGGCCTAGGCCACGCCACTAAGACACTTACAAGTGGTGGTGAGGTCAATCGTTCTGAACTCAGGCCCGCTTTGCATACGGCCTTAAGAGCAGCTTCTTCAGATCAATATAGTGATGTTCAAGTAGATGGTCAGTCCGTGAACTGGTTAGTTGATAAAAACTTGTTGGAGATGGAAAGAATTGCCGTAAAAATACAGCAAGGCCAGTGGTTTGGTTACGCTGGACAGCCGATTACCACAGTGGTCAACATAGGCGTGGGTGGCTCTGATATTGGGCCTCATATGGTCTGCCATGCCTTAGATGAATTTTCGATAGAAACCAAGTTCCCACTGAATGTGATGTTTGTCTCTTCGATGGATGGTAGCCAACTGGCAGAGATGTTGCAGCACCTAGATCAAGCTTCAACATTATTTATTATCGCTTCCAAAACCTTTACGACGATCGATACCTTAGCCAATGCAGAGACGGCACGTGCTTGGCTGCGCAAGAAAATACCCAGTGATCACTTGATTGGCCAGCACCACCTTGTGGGGTGCAGTGCTTTCCCCGAACGAATGGCGGCTTGGGGAATACCTGAAGATAATCAGATTGCTTTATGGGATTGGGTAGGTGGCCGTTACTCTTTGTGGAGTGGCATTGGCTTACCTATTGCTATTAAATTAGGCATGGCTAGCTTTAAGCAGTTGCTGAAGGGCGCGCATGCGATGGATGAGCACTTTCAAAGCGCAAGCTTGCGGGAAAACTTACCCGTGATGTTGGCGTTAACTGGTATATGGAACATCAATTTTTTAGGTTTAAAGGCTCACACTATTTTGCCTTATGATGGGCGGCTGAAGTTATTGCCAAATTACCTGAGCCAGTTAGAAATGGAAAGTAATGGAAAGTCGGTCACTAATGCTGGCGAAAGAGTTGATTTTGACACCAGCCCAGTGATTTGGGGGGACGTCGGAGCTAACGCGCAGCATGCTTTTTTTCAATTGCTACACCAAGGCACACCAGCCTATTATGCTGACTTTATTGTGCCTCTAAGACGCAAAGCGTCGAGGGAATATACTCAAGCCACACGCAACCAATTAGAGTATCAACAAGCTCTAAATTTGGCCAATTGTGTGGCTCAATCAAGAGTACTGATGTTAGGTGATGAGGTGCTGACCTGGGAGCAAAGCTTGGCTGCTTCGCCAGACCGTTTGTATCCTGGTAACCATGCATCTAGCACTCTCATGTTCGATGAACTAACGCCAGAAAGTTTGGGTCAATTAATTGCATTATATGAGCACAAGGTATTTGTGCAGGCCGTGGTGTGGGATATTAATCCCTTTGATCAGTGGGGTGTCGAACTTGGCAAACAAATTGCTAAAACCACTCTTAGTGCCATACAAAACAGGCGGGCAGGCCTTGGATCCCCAGAAGACACAAAATTTGATGCGTCTACTGAAGGCTTATTAAATCATGTGTTTAGGCATCACACTTAAATACGGCAGCTATTTTTGCTACCACCATTGTTAAAATAGTGTTCGAAGGCCTTGGGAGTGCGTCCTCGGCCAGACCATTCGTGCTTTAAACCTTGTGCATCTTTAATACGGTATTGTGGTGCTACGGGCTTGTGAGGTTTTTTAATCTTAGGTAAATCAGTAGCAAAAAAATCTTCTGGGGTCAGACCGGCTTTAGCAATGGATGCGAGTATGGCTTGCTTCTCTTTATGTTTTTTGGCAACCTGCTCAGCAAGGGCTACTTCTTCTTGAGTTCTTTTTTCGATAAACTCAGATAAGTGATTAGCCATGGACTTTAATTGTTTCAGGCTCATGTCTTTGCAAGCTGATCTAAAACGGCTTTTATTACGGGTAATTTCAGTAAATTCAGTCATAATGGTCCTATTATTAGTTGCACTTAGTGAGGCATGCAAGTTTGTTTGAGCGATGATCTTTATCGGCTTCGAAAATAACTGCGAAACTGTTAACTAATCATTAATTAAATGATTCATTTATTTGCATTTGGAATATTAGAATAACTCAATTTCTATTTAAATTAAATTAAATTAAATTAAATTAAATTAAATTAAATTA